>ENA-OPDF01000137-OPDF01000137.1-human-gut-metagenome-genome-assembly--contig:-NODE-137-length-51405-cov-6.973593_pt1 | contig 51405 bp, 40 predicted proteins | sample MGYA00241575_ERZ501501 | MGnify/ENA primary metagenome ERZ501501 (study PRJEB25962, sample SAMEA1972229) | human gut metagenome | biome: human gut; feature: human-associated habitat; material: faeces... | reverse complement strand
CTCATAGCCGCCAACGCCGCCGCGGCGGGTATGACCCATGCGGTTAACGTCGTCGACCGCAGCGGTAGTGCTCTTCCAAGTAACTAGCGTAAAAAGCTGACAAAGCAGTATCACTGTGCCGACCAGCCCCGCGATAACGCAGACTGCTTTAACATCGGCGCGGTTACTCTTATCCATCAAAAAATCTCCCGATATTCATATTTACAGTAAATCACATAATCAGCGGCGAGTTGGGCAGACTAAACCCAAATGTGCGCGCCGCAGAATAATTATATCACAATATACACAGTTTGTCAACAGATATTACACAAAAAATATGTAGCGCGGGCGCAGCGGCCCGCGTATGGCGAAAGCAAATTACTGCTTATTGCCGGTCTTATAAGCGTCGATCATCTTCTTGCTCGTGAGTCCGGAACGCCGACCGTACCTTTCCCCATTTCTTATATAGGTCATCGGCTCTGACTCCCCTGTTTTCAGCTTTACCTCAAGCTTCATTTTGTTCTCGCTTATCGGCACTACCGTTATGCGGTCGATGACCGCCTTTGCCATTGCGTCTACCTGTTCCTTGTTCATTTCTGCGTTAGGGTCGTACATCTTGCGGAAGTACTTTTCTATCTTTTTCAAGCGGTCTGCGTAGTCGTCATCTCCCGCTATCTTTTTCTCGATGCGGTGTACCTCTTCCTCCAAGTCTGAAATGATGACGCCGCATTCGGTATTGCGTTTTGTAAATTCCGCTTTGGTTATTGTTTCTTCCATGTAAAGCTCCAGCAGTTTGTCGCGCTTGCGGTTTTCTTTTTCCAGCTGTACCTTTACCCTGTTGAGCTGTTTTACCGCCTCTGCCGAGCGGTCAGCTTCTTTGTATATCTTCAAAAAAGTTTCAACGTAGTCCTCAAGATTTTCTGCAATGTCAACGAAAAACTCTGAAAGCATAGTGTAAAGCTCGCTCTCCATTATCGCAAAAGATGAGCAGGTCTTTGCACCCATTTTCTTTTTCTCTGAACATATCCACTGGTAGACAGGCTTGCCGAGCGAAACGCTGTTTGAATAGCTTGTTCGCCAATAAGGTCTGTCATGTGCGCCGCACCATATCTTGCCCGTAAAAACGCTCTTGTCTTTGAAAGAGTGCTCGCGGCTCTTTATCATCGTACTGCGCTGTTCAAATATCATGTTGCACTTTTCCCATATCTCTTCCGAAACAATGGCGGGCACTACCTCGCCGGTCTCGTCCTTGTACATTACCCATTCTTCCTTTGGCAGAAATCGCTGTTCCTTTGTACGGTAGTCAACTATCTTGACCTTGTTTCCGCAGTAATAGCCTTTGTATTTCGGGTTTTGGATAATGCTCGAGATCGTGTTGTGCTGTATGCGTGTTCCGCTGCGTCCGCGGTATCCTTTATCGTAAAGTATACGCTCTATCTTGCGAACGCTCATATCGCCTGTCGAATAAAGCTCAAAGATCATGCGAACCATCTCAGCTTCCGATTCGTTTATAATGAGCTTGCAGTCGTCTTTATCGTAACCGAAAATGCGGCTGTTTCCCAAAACGTTTCCGCCCTCGATAGCACGCTTATGTCCCCAGCGCACACGTTCTGAAAGCTTTCTTACTTCGTCTGCGGCGATACTCGACATAATGGTAAGCCGCATTTCGCTGTCAGAGTCAATGGTGCAGATATTATCGTTCTGAAAATAAACGCCCACGCCTGCACGAAGCAGGTCACGGGTGTAAGTAAGGCTGTCGATAGTGTTTCGGGCGAAACGGCTTACCTCTTTTGTAAGCACTAGGTCGAACCTGCCGCCCTTTCCGTCCTCGATCATTCTCATAAACTCTGCACGGTTTTCGGCGTGCTCTCCCCTCACCCTGTCGATGTAGCCGTCAACGTAAGTCCAGTTAGGATTCGACTTTATCATCTCGGTAAAAAAGTTTATCTGGTTTTCTATCGAATTTTCCTGCTCATCACGGGTAGTGGAAACTCGTGCGTAGAATGTAACATTCATCTCAAGGTCAAAAATCGTTTTGCGCTCGCGTTTCATAATATCCGCGGCTGCGTAAATATCCATATAGATCGCTCCTTCGATTTAGATTTAATGCCTTAGCCCGATCGGTTTGCTTTGGTATCATTGCTAATGATTATACCATACCGAACAACACAAGTCAACGGGAGGGAAAACATTTCTAAATTAGTTATCAAAGCGTTAAACATATGCTTGTTCAAGCCGTAAGTCTTTCGATAAGAACGAGCATTCTGTTGTATTTTCTGAGGTCGATGTCGCCTTTATCGAGCAGCAGTTTTGTCCAAGCGGCGAGGGTCTGCTTTTTGAGCATCAGTTCCGGATTTTCAGTTTTCATGAAATACATCTCCTTTATATACACTAAAATTATCCAACTTATATATACTATAAATATTACCTCTAAAAGCGATATTATTCAAGCAAATGTGCAGATATATACTACACGATCATAAGTCGGTATTCTTCCGTGAAAGCTGTACAATAAGCACAATGCTTCCTACTATATTAAGGACATTTCTTCCCTCTTTTTATAACGAAGGATAAAAAAAATTGCCCACCGAGAAAAAAATCCCAATGAGCGTATCAACTAAACATATTCAGTTATCTGAGCAGTTCATTGACTCTCTTCTGCACCTTAGCATAGTCATATCCTGCCGCTGTCAGCCTCTTCTTCCTCTCAGCCCCGTTACCCCACTTGCCAGAAAGGACTTCACGAGCAAGCGTGTCAACAGACTTCTTGTCAGAGCCTTTAGCATACCCATTAAACCCGCCCTTGCGGATAACTGACGGATAATCAACACTGGATACATCAAGGTCAACATTTCCGCTGATGCCGCTCACTCTGCCGGTAGATGAATACTGCCAAATGCCGTAAGAGCCGCCATAGTTACAGCGTGAACCGTACTCAGCAACCCAAAGAGCATACCTCTTTGCAACGGTCGGAGAAATGTAAGTCTGGAGCGGTGAACGGCTTATGTAAAGCCCCGCAAACCACCCGTTCTTCTCAAGTTCTCCGCAAAAAGCCTTGACTAAACCGTCGCAGTGATCTCTGCCTTTGGCAAACTGCGAACGCTCTTCAAGGTCGAAGAAGATAGGAAAATCAAACTGCTTGCCATTGATGATCTTCATACAAACTTTGGCTTCCTGCTTGGCGTCATCGACCGACTGAGCATAACTGTACCAGTACGCACCGACGTGAAACCCTGCCGCTTTGGCCGCCTTGTAGTTCCTCTCAAAGTACGGGTCACGCTGCGTTTCATACCTGCCGAAACCCGCACGGATCATCACAAATTCAATACCAGATTTCTTGACTTTGCTGAAATTTACGTTCCCCTGAAACTGCGAAATATCAATCCCTCTCATTTTTATTCTCACTTTCTGCTCCCTCGTGGAGCTGTCTTAAAACGTCCTTTACCTTCTTCGGTATCGGCAAACCAAGATTCGCCGCATTCTCTAAGATAGACACACCCTCGTTGGATATGTAAAAGAAAATGGTTGCTGTGCGAACTACGCACCCAGTACCTATGACGTGAACGTCGAGTATGTTCGCAATGCCGACAAGTGCAAAGATAAGCACCTTTCTGCAAATGCCCTTGAACCCAACTGCACTGGAAAGCCTGCGATCTGCTATCGCACAAAGCACCCCTGTGATGTAGTCAAGAATCACGAAGACTATCAGTGCATACAGCAAACCGTCACACCCGCCAAGAAAATACCCCAGCCAACCGCCCAATGCCGCTATTACGGCTTGAAATGTGTTCCATAATTCTTTCATTTCTCTTCATCTCCTTCGTCTGATTTTTTATCTTCCTGCTTGCTTTCTTTTGGTTTGTTAGATGAAAACAGCTCAGACAAAGCGATCTCTGTCTGAGCCGAAAGTTCAATATATTTTGGCACGATGATCACCAACTTTCCTATGCCAAATTTTCAGTTAAGTCAACGTCAGCGAGAAATTACCCGCACGAAACAGCGGAACGTAATTCGCCGCAACAGTTATCGGCGAGGATAACGCTCCGTAAAGAATGAGATTTCCACCGTTCGCCGCTGAGTACAGCCCGAAATGCGTCAGCGTTCCCCAGCTTGCGGACGCCTCAGGAAAGAAGATTATCTCCTTGTTCTGCGTAGTTCCGTTGACAGGCGAGTTCATCACCTGCGTTGCCGACTGGCTCGAAAGCCCCACTACCGCACGAGCATAGCCCGCCGTGCTTGACGGCTCTGTAAAATTCGTTCCGTCCTGATTAGGCGTGGTCGAACTAAGTGCCAAGTAACAGCTTGAAAGCGGCCCGCTGCTCGACTTGCCAATAAGTCCGTTTAAAATTGCCGTACTTCCTGTGTTTGTAAATGCCATAAAATCAACCCTTTCTTTATGTTTCAGTTATTGCCTTGTCCTCATCGCTCCAAAACAGCGACTTGACAAAATGTGTGTACTTCTGACATATTCGACAGCCGCCGTCAGCGTCCTCAAAGTCGCTCCAGTTGTAACTGGTAGTCCATACCTTTTTGCCGCTTGCGGTTGACGGTTCGACATAGACGATGCCGGGATAGCTTGAACTGTTCGCCGCAAGCAGATAACCGTCACGAACTTTGTGGATAATGCTGTATGAACAGCCGCTGTTGTACAAACAGCTTATGGTTTTAGCACCCTCGTTCCAGTAAACTATGCCGGTACTTGTGCTGTTGGAATAGATAAGCAGACCACCGTCAACCTCGTGAACATTTCTCCAGTTGTAGCCGCCATTGTACTTCTGCGTGACAGTTTCCGCAATCTCATCAAACCGGTAAATGCCGTAATAGCTTGAAGCACTGGAGATAAGCACGCCGCCATCGGTATCCACCCAGCAGTACCAGCAATAGCCCGTGTCCGTAAGCTTGACAAGCTCTTTTGACGAGTTCTTGAAGTAGTGAATGCCGAGGTTTGTTGAACTGTCAGCGGATACTAAACAGCCCTTAGCGGTAAGTTTAAAGTGCTGCCAGTAAGTGCCGCTCAATAGCAAATTGCAGTTTTTCGTCGTGCTTTCATAGAAAAGCAACCCCTGCGTTGACGAGTTTGAACTTCCAACCAAACAGCCGCCCTCGACCTCTTGAAAGCAGTTCCAATAATATGAACCATACAAGTTTACAAGGCTCTTTGTATCTGAATCGAAAAGCCGCAGACCACAATCTGACGATGTTCCCGAAACAAGGCAATTATCACCCACACGTTTCATCATCGACCAGTAGCCTGTGCTCACAAGTGCTTTTGCAGTGCCGCTGTCGTCAACGAAAATCAGCCCGTAACTGCCTTGCGAAGATGAACAAAGACAGCCGCCTTTTACAGCGGTCAAGTATGAAAAGCCATAGCCTGTGGTGTACACACGCTGAGCGGTCTTGCTTTCAGAATCAAAGTACAGAATACCAGTACCCGAAACGCTCGAAGAACATACGGCACCACCGTCCGTTTTGCAGAAATATTGCCAGCGGTATGAAAGGTTTGAAACCTGCGTGATAGCCTTAGTGGTATTGTCAAAAAACAGCAGACCTGTGCCACTTCGGTAGCTTGAAATGAGCGTGCCGCCCTCAACATCGCAGGAATACTGCCACTGATAGCCTGCGGTATATTTCTGCTCAGCAGTCCGTTTCTTTTCATCAAAATAGACTATGCCGTAGGAACTTGAATTTGATGAAAGAAGCAGCCCGCCGTCCGCCTTTATGCTGCAGCTCCAGTTGTACCCCTGCGTGTAAATTTGAACAGCCGTATGTTTCTTCGTATCAACAAAAAGTATGCCGTAAGAACTTGAATTACTGCTTGTGCTTGAAACAAGATAGCCGCCTGCCACCTCGACAAATCTGCTCCAGTATGTGCCCTTTGCGTAAATTTGGATAGCAGTCTTTGAAGTCTCGTCATAGTACAAAAGCCCAGTCCCTGCTCCCGAAACAAGATAACCGCCGCCGATCTTCTGAAACACAGACCAACTGTAACCATAGGGATAGACTTGTCTTGCCGTCATTTCTTTGCTGTCAAATAGGTACAGACCTTCATTGGATGAATAATTGTTGGACAGCAAAGCACCGCCAGAAACGGGCTGAAAATTGCTCCAGCTGGTCTTTTCGAGCAGCTTTATCGCATCATAATTGCTCAGATACCACAGCCCAAAGTCGATAATATCCGAGCTGACAAGCTTGCCAAACTGTACATCTGCTGTATATTTTGTGTATGTGTTTTTCTCCAAAAACTCCGTCATCTGCTCCCAATGCTCGGTCGGTGCAGGATAGCCGAAGGAGTAAGCCGCCGTTCCGCCGCCCACTCGCTGGACAGTTATCGTTTCTATCCCATAGTATTCTTTTTGCTTGCCCGTTTCGGTTTTGAGTAAAATATCAGGCATCAATCCACCTCCAATTTGCTTGTAAATTGCCTTGCCAGCACGCTTTGAGGAATAAACAGAATGTTACCACTCTGCACAGGATACTCCCATTTAAGCTGCCAGTCGATATTTGCGTGTGATGATATTTCAAAAGCTGTCTTGCCGACCATAACGCCGAAGTCAAAGAACAAGTGTTCATTGTTCTGTTCTATCTCATATACCTGCGAAATGCTGAGGTTTTCTCCCTGCTGCACTGGATAACTCCAACTGCCGGTAGTTTCGAGGTTGGCGAAATCATTAAGATGAATAACGCCATCCGCACTAGCTTTAGCATAACGTATAACTCCTGCGTTTGCTGTTGCACTCAGCCCAAATTTGGACTCGGTGGAAGTGTTTAAAGAGATGTTGTATGAAATATTGGCGTTTGACTTCTGAGCGAACAACTCACTTGCAGAAAAACCGATAAAAAGATCTGCTTGTTCAAGAGCGGCAAAAACAGTGATTTTGTCGCTAAAATCAACTGAAACCTGACCTGACTTACGCATATCAAGTTTAAAATAGCTTTTTTGCTCCGATTTGAAATGTGCCGCACCGATGAAGTTCAGCTTGTCCATTGAGGCTTTTGCCCCGAAAGTGAGCATTGCCGACAGCGGCGACCATTTGACAGACTGAGTTTTTGAAGTCCTTGCAGTTGCTTTAATTCCCAACTTAGCAAGGTTATTGCTGTCAAAAGTTACGGAATGAAGTCTGTTTAGCTTTGAAAAGTTTCCAGCAGTTTCAATGCTATCTGCAAGAAATGTTTGCGGTTTGTCAGTTGATATTTCAGCATAAGCTCCAAGCACATCAGCCGAGTGAGGCTTGACCGCCAATACACCACTGGAAAGAACATTCACTTTTCGCTTTATGTTCAGATAACTTTCAAGCTGACCTCTGCACTCGGCAAAGTCGCCGTTTTGGATAATGGCAGTGAACTCAGCTGTCGGGATGTTGTAATGAAGCCGCCAAGTGTCAAGTTTTTCTTGCGTTAAAACGCCGATGGCCGTAAGCTTGTGCTTTTCGTGAGTGCGTAAATATTCTGATCGGAGAGCATTTAATTCAACGGAAATATCCGTCAAGATCTTGTACGCAATCCTTAACTTAATGCTGTCAGCCGTATCATTGAGGATAGCGATAACAAGATTCAAACGCTCCGTCAGCTCATAAAAATATCTGCCGTAAACAATATCCGCACCCGACTCGCCGTGAGTTTCAACTCCGTGAAATTCTGTCCTGCCGAGTTCAGACTGCCGGCTCCATACAGGATAATGGGTGTTGTAGACAAGCGTGTTGAACATTCTCGCCGTCAATGGGTGATACGTTTCTGAAATTAGCATATCTGATAGCTTAAGCGGAGCATTGCACCAGCCGTGACGCATAGCCTTTGCGGTCTCATTCACTTTGTCAACAAGGTCATTCCACACCGGGTGGAAAAATCCCGCCGTTGTGCCGCAGTTTGAAAGCACCTCGACAGCCGCTTTCATTTGCCAGTAGGCCGCAGAGCCGTTTGACTCTTCCCAAGTCCAAGGTTTTATCATATTTCACTTACCCAAACTTCGCGATAGACGCACCTGTGTAAATATTCTTCTGCGTTGTATTCCTCACGATGTACGCCGTGTTGTCCGAAAACTTAAAGAAAATGCCGTTGTAACCTTGCTTTGCACGAAACTCTCCGCTCTCGTTAGCAGGGTCGGAATTGCCTATCCACAAGCCGTCTGTGAACTTCTTTACAAGACCATAGTCAGCGTCCTTGCCTGAACCCGAACCCAACTGAATGAAAGGATAGTCCTCTCCGCTTGTAGTATATCCAAACCTAAGTTTAAGCTCTCCCGAACTGTTGAACACATCAAAGCCCCTTGAAGTCATCTCGCTGTATCCGTCAATGCTCTCGGGCGTGCCTGCATAGTATCTGCCGCCATATATCGTAGAGTCGCCCGACATATACACATTGCCGTACTCATCGACCTTGAAGTTTCCGCCAATATCTATCTTTCCGCCGTCAATAGTGACATTACCAACAAATTTGTAGTCTGAAGTCACTGGGTCAAAGAAAATTCTGTCTGTCAAAGTGCCACTCTCATTCAAAGCCTGCATTTTGAATTCATCTGCATTTAAGACCACCTTTGCACCACCGTCTGAGCGAGTAACAGACAGTCCCTCTTCCGCACCAAGACGAACGCCGTAATATCTCTTGTTTTGCGAAACAGTGTTCTCTGCATTTTGCACTTCGTCCTGCTCTAAGCTTTTAGCAGGATTGTCAACTTCCAACTCCACGTTTTTTGACGAGAACGGCTGACGTTTAATGCCTATGATACGCACATTTTCGTGTATATCAAGCCTTGCAAAATCAAACTGCACCTCATCACCAAGCGAGATATTTTCGGGCTGATAGAGAGTGCAGGAGTAGGAATTTTCAGCACTGGTGCAGTCTGTGGTTTTAGATACTGATACAACATTGCAGTCGGTAAGTGATTTGATTTTTGTGTTCCCACGATGTTCCCGCATAGACACATAATATTGATGAAATTCTGCCTCATAGCCAAAAAGTTCAGCAAGGTCAAGCACCACTGCACGAACCGTTGACGTACTTGGGATAGAGAACGCCTTGACCTCAGTATCGGGAATATCTCCGCAGGAAAAGCCTGTGCCGCCTAACAGCTTTGTGAGGGTTTCTTTGAGCGTGCCGTTATTCGCAAAGTATGCAATCTTGCAGTCAGTAAGGCGATATGAGATATGCTCGCACTCAAATGCCGCTTGATAAATGCCGTTTTGCAGGCTTTTCTTAATGCTTGTGACATCGTAAAAATCGTTCTCGAACTCAGCAACATATCTTATCTTGTCATTCACACTGGAGATGTCACCTTTAAGCAGAACCTCAAAACTTAGCGTTTTCTCAGTGGTCAGCTTTTCCTCAGCCGTGCAGGACAGCACTTTCTTTATCGTTGCGATATGCGTGTTATCAATAGTCCGCAATATGATCTCAGCCAATTATGTCACCCCCAATGCTCGTTTACAGCTTTGATTTCTGCCGCTTTGGATATGGCTTGATGCGGCGGTTATCTCACGTCCGTCAAGGTAGAGCGGTACGCTGACGTTTACACCAAAATCACCATTTGAATCGCCTGCGTTTCCTGCAACCTCAAATCTAGTCTGTACATTCATAGCGTCATTCGTAATGCTTTTGAACGCCTTGTTCATACTCTTGCGTGCGTCATCAAGAGAATCGGTCATACACTCTTCCAAACCAAGACCCATATATCCGCCTATCTCAGCGAACACCTTTGACGGCGAGTGTATCCCGAGAAAGTCCTTTACTCCGTCAACAATGCCCGAGAAAAAGCCCTCGACCTGGTCACGAAAATATCCCGCCATACTCTGTATGCCGTTCCAAACGCCGCTGACTATGTTCTTGCCGATGTCCCAAAACTTGCTGGGCAGGTCGGAAAGTGCATTTACCGCAGTGCTTGCGAAGCTTTGCATATTGCTTTTTATTGACGTGATCGCATTTGAGCCGGAGTCTTTTATCTTGCCGAAAATGTTAGTAAAAATGCTTCCGATTTTTGCAGGCAGTCCGCTGAAAACACTTGTGATGTTTGTGAATATGCTCGACACTGTGCTTGACAAACTTGACTTTATATTGCTCCAAGCCGTTTTAACACCCGATGAAACATTGCTCCAAAGGTCGCCCAAAAAGTTCACAATAGGCGAGAAAATATCCATAATTGCAGAAATGAGTGAGGATACAATGTTCGTAAGAAAGTCCCATATACCGTTCCAAGCTGATCTCACACTGCTTGTTATACTTTTCCAAAGGTCAACGAAAAATGCCTTTATTGCGTTCCAAGCTTTTGAGGTAGCGCCTGTTATGACGTCCCAAAGGTCGGCAAAGAAGTCCACCAAGCCGCTGAGCGGTTCAGTTATTGCCTCTAATATCTGTGGAATCACCTCCACCAACTGCGGCAGGGTCTGCAAAAGACCTTCGACTATGGCAAGCATTATCTGAACTGCTGTGTCAAGTATCAGCGGCAGATTGTTTATGACGAACTCCACTATGCTTTGGATTATCTGCGGAAGTGCCGCAATTATTCCGTCTGCCAGACCTTGGATAAACAAGAGCGCCGCCTCTAATATCTGATCCATATTTTCAAGCAAAGTCTGAACTATGGTGACAATACACTGGACTATGGCGGGAATGAGCTCGGGAAGAGCCTCTCCCAGTCCTGCGGCAAGGGTGACTATCATTTGAACTGCCGCCTCTGTTATGGCAGGCAGGTTCTCTACAATGCCGTTTGTTAGGGCTAAAATGAGCTGTACTGCTCCGTCTGTTAAAGCTGGCAATGCTTGAATTATGCCGTCTATCAAAGCTGAAAGTATCTGCTGTGCCGCAGTTATGAGCATTGGCAGATTATCGGTTATTCCGCTTACAAGGCTTGTTATGATCTCGGGTGCACTGGCTGAAACCGACGAAATTACGTTTGAAATTAGGTCAAGAAACTTTGGTACAGCACTTGAAACGCTGTCGATTATGTCAGACATACCACTCTTCAAAGTTTCTGCGGCGTTTTCCTCGCCTGTGATAAGGCCTGTAAGTCCGTGCATTACGTCTGTAAAACCGGGGAGCAGTTCTGACGAGATAGAGTTTTTAACGCCAGTAAAAGCACCCTTTAAATCAGTCAAAGCGTCCTCATAATTTGCAGATGCCTTTACTGCGTCCTCGCTCATTACAAGTCCCAAGTCGTGAGCATTTTGGCGTAAAGCGTTTGTATCTTCTGCGGTTGAGTTTAGCAGAGCACCAAGGTCAGTAGCCGAACCGCCAAGCAGGTCATTTGCGACAGCGGCACGCTCTGATTCGTTGTCCATATTTTGCAGACCTGCAATGACTTCGGCGAAAACATCTTCACGAGATTTATTCTGCAAGTCCTCTATTGAAATTCCCAATCTGCTGAACTTTTCGACAGCAGTTGCACTTCCGCCAGCCGCATCGTCAACGTTGTTGTTCAGCTTTTTCATCCAAGTGGAGAGCGAATCTGCACTTGCTCCGTTTCGGTCAAGGACATAGCTCCACTCCTGAAAAGCAGTCGAGCCCATTCCTGCCGCCTGACTTGCTTTGTCTATTTCATCGCCTGCGGCGGCAGTGTCGTTGACCATACTGACTATCTCTTTGCCGGCGGCAACTGCGGCAGCACCGATAGCGGCTATTGAGGCAGCAGCTGCTGCACCTATGGTTTTCACAACAGAACCAAATTTCTCGAAGTGACCCGATGAGTTCTCAGTTTCCTCGCCCACGTCCTCCATATCGTCGGCAAGTTTATCTGCGTTGTCGCCGGCATTATCCATGGCATTTGCGGCATCGTTCAGAGCCTTTTTATTGCCGTCAAGCTCACGCTCCATATTGTTGAGTTCAGCTTGTGCATTGTTCAGTTTAGTCTGCCAGTTCTGAGTACGCTTGTCCGTTTCGCCGAAGGACTTTGACGCATTATCGAGGGCATTTTTCAGCACTTCGACCTTTTCTTTCTGCTGAGTTATCTGCTTGTTGAGCACTTCATTCTTGGCGGTCAGAGCGGACACGCTGTTGTCATTCTTGCCGAACTGCGACTGAGCAAGTTTCATTTCCGAACCCAGCACTTTGAATGATGAATTTATATCCGCCAGTGCTTTCTTGAAGTCCTTTTCACCCTCAAGTCCCAGCTTTACTCCTAGTTTGTCTGACATTCTGTGTCACCTCCTTGAAATGGGCATAAAAAAAGAGCCGTTTGGCTCTAGGTATGAAAAAAGGAGCAGCCGTGGCGGTTGCTCCTTTGAGTAAATATTTAAAACAAACTCATATTCTTTCCAACAATTCAGACGGTTTTAAAGCGATAACCTTGCTGTTTTGAAAGTCACGAATATTTCTTGTAACAATATAGTCCGCTTTTATTCTGCTTGCACAGCACATCTGAACGGCGTCTTCAAAATCATTTGAAAGCATTTCAGCCGCATTTTTCAAGTCTGATGCTCTTAGATCGGCCACATGAAAAATCATCATTATCTGCTGAATGATCTGCTGTGTTTTTTCCGGAGTAAGTTCTTTTCTCAGAATATATACTATATTTGGAATCGAAAGGGCTGAAATATATCCCTCCAGCTTATCCACTTCGCAGTATTTCCACACCTTCGATGAAGCTTCTGCAAAATCAACTCTATTGCAGAGAACGTCTAGTATCACATTTGTATCAATCAATACTTTCATGTGATTCTATCCTTTCTGCACGAACTGCCTTATCATCGTAGTCATTTTTTAGGACACCTGTGAGTGAATCTGTCAAAAATGAAACGCTGGATTCGTGAGAGATCAGTCTTGCGACTTCTTTTCCATTTTTTAAAATAACTATCTCATCTCCCGACTGAACAGCCTGAAGAAAGTGACCAAAATTATTCTGTACATCCGTTGCAGTTGCCGTGATCATAAATAGCACCTCCATTGTTTTAGCTACTATTAGTATATCACATTTTAGCTAAAATGTCAACGGAAATAATCAGGTTTATATTGTCGAATTAAAAATGATTTAGCAGTTTAATGGAATTTATGGCATAAAAAAGAGCCGTTTGGCTCTAGGTATGAAAAAAGGAGCAGCCGTGGCGGGTGCTCCTTGGGTGTGTTAAACTGCTTGATAAACCGGAAGTTAACTAATGGATACCATTTTATCAGTCGGCCATGATCTCCTAAGAGCCACATAGGAGATTAAAAAGTTTGCAAGCCAACCAGCCGGTACAGCAAGCCAGACAAAGGCAATGCCGAAACGCGGTGCACAGATCAGGGCAACGGACAGACGAATCGCAAGGTTCACCATGTTTGCAACGAGGAACGGACGCATAATTCCGAGACCGCGAAGAACTCCATCGGTTGCCATCTTGATACCCATGAAGATGAAAAAGTAACCAATCCACCTCATATAATCACCGGACACCTGATAGGCAAACGCCGTTCCGTCTTTTCCTAAGAACAGTGAGGAGATCTGCGTGTGTAGCGTTTCAATGACGAGAAAGGCAAGAACGGCAAAGCACAGATCCAGCACCAGCGCAGCATGGTAGCCTTTTTTGATACGATCAATTTTCTTTGCGCCAAGATTCTGGGAAACATACGGCGAAACCGCATTGCCGATGGATACAAAGATCAATGAAAAAACATTTTCCACCCTCATCGTTGCTGTGTACCCGGCTAGTGCCTGTGTACCGAAAGGATTTACCACTGCCTGCACAATCATCATACCGATGGACACTGTGGACTGCTGTAAAACCGACGGCACCGCAATGCGAAGCATGGAATACAGCTCCTGCCGTTCAAACCTGTTAAAGGGGCTTTTATATTGCCGCATCCGTGCAAAGAAAATCAAAAACGAAAACACTGCGGAAATTCCTTGTGCAATCAGGGTTGCAATAGCCGCACCGAACACACCGAGACCTAGCCCGGCTACCATCCAAAGATCCATTAAAATATTCAGGATGGACGAAAAAATCAGCAGTCCCAGCGGAATTTTGGATTCGCCGATTGAGGTGAACATGGTAGAAAGAATGTTATACATAAACAGAAACGGAAAGCCCACAAAATAGACCCGCAGATACAGTACTGCATCATCCAGTATGTCGGCAGGGGTTTGCAGTCCACTCATCATCGAGTTGGCGAAGAAAAAGCCAAAAACACCAAGGACTATACTTAGAAGCAAAAAGCTAATCAAGGAGGTTGACACGATTGTTTTCATTTTGCCATACTCCCTGGCTCCGAAATAACGGCTCACAAGCACACCGGCTCCGACACCGGCTCCCAGTGCCACACAAATGAACACATTGGTCAATGCTGCACTTGCACCGACAGCTGCAAGTGCGGAAGGACCAACAAACTGGCCGACAATAATAGAGTCGGCCATATTGTATATTTGCTGAAAAAAACTTCCCAAAATCATTGGCATTGCAAAAACCGTCAACGCTTTGAGGGGCGTATCGGTTATCAAATACTCATCTTTCGACATTATCATATTCCTCCATGGTATCCCATTCACTTACCTTCTCAAATTCCGATTTATCTTTTTCTTTCTGAAAATGGGCAATCCCGATTGGAACTGCCCATATATCTTGAAAATTATGCGATTTTTAAGGCTCTGCACCGTTTCAAGCACCATTTGGTGTAAATTTGGTGTATTTGTGTATTTTCAGAGCTTTTTCACAAATGAAGTACATCCAGTTTTGTAGGGTAAAACGGTACTTCTTAATAGAGCTTTGCACCTGCGGGGATATGGTTATCGACCATGAGGAGGTGGAGCTTTTCTTCGCCTTCTTCTTCGTGAACTGCACTGAGGAGCATACCGCAGGAGTCAATACCCATCATTGCTCTCGGCGGAAGATTTGTGATAGCGATAAGAGTCTTTCCAACCAGTTCTTCAGGCTCATAATAAGCGTGGATACCGCTTAAAATTGTGCGGTCTGTGCCTGTGCCGTCATCAAGAGTGAACTGTAAAAGCTTCTTCGACTTCTTAACAGCCTCGCAAGCCTTAACCTTTACTGCACGGAAATCTGACTTTGAGAATGTTTCAAAATCAACATATTCTTCAAACAAAGGCTCAACCTTCACCTTTGAAAAATCAATCTTTTCTTCAACAACAGCGTCCTTGGTTTTCGGAATACCCGACGGCTTCTTGTCGGAATCCAAGCTCTTCATAGTCGGGAAGAGGAGAACATCACGGATTGCGGCTGAATCTGTGAGGAGCATACACATTCTGTCAATACCAAAGCCGATACCGCCTGTCGGAGGCATACCAATTTCAAGTGCGTTGAGGAAATCCTCATCGGTTGTGTTAGCCTCATCATCGCCCTGTGCGAGTAGTGCCTCCTGAGCCTTAAAACGCTCTCTCTGGTCAATCGGATCGTTAAGCTCCGAATACGCATTAGCCATTTCCCAGCCGTTCATAAAGAACTCAAATCTCTCAACATAATCGGGATTTTCGGGTTTCTTCTTTGTAAGCGGAGAAATCTCAATCGGATGATCCATAACGAAAGTAGGCTGAATCATATGCTCTTCTGCAAATTCTTCAAAGAAAAGGTTGAGGATGTCGCCCTTCTTGTGGCGTTCTTCAAACTCAACACCCTTTTCCTTAGCAATTGCCTTAGCCTCTTCGTCAGAATGAATTTCGTTGAAATCAACGCCTGAATACTTTTTAACAGCGTCAAGCATTGTAATTCTCTCAAACGGCTTGCCAAGATCCATTTCAATGCCGTTGTATGTGATTGTTGTTGTGCCGAGAACCTCCTGTGCAACATGGCGATAGAGGTTTTCGGTAAGATCCATCATTCCGTTGTAGTCTGTATATGCCTGATAAAGCTCCATAAGAGTAAACTCAGGGTTGTGACGGGTGTCAACACCCTCGTTACGGAATACTCTGCCGATTTCGTAAACCTTTTCAAGTCCGCCTACGATAAGTCTTTTGAGGTAAAGTTCAAGAGAAATTCTGAGCTTTAAATCCTCGTCAAGAGCGTTGAAGTGAGTAAGGAACGGACGAGCCGACGCACCGCCGGCATTTGCAACGAGCATAGGAGTTTCAACCTCCATAAAGCCCTGATTGTCAAGGTAACGGCGGATACTGCCGATAATTTTTGAACGCTTTACAAAGGTATCCTTTACCTCGGGATTCATAATAAGGTCAACATAACGCTGACGGTAACGAAGGTCTGTATTTGTAAGACCATGATACTTTTCGGGGAGGGGTTTGAGTGATTTGGAAAGGAGCTTAACCTCTTTTGCATGAACAGAAATTTCGCCCATTTGCGTTTTGAAAACAAAGCCCTTTACTTCAACGATATCGCCGATATCCCACTTTTTAAGGAAACCGTATTCTTCTTCACCGAGATCGTCAAACTTTGCAAAAATCTGGATTTTTCCCGAACGATCCCAAAGGTCCATAAACGAAACCTTGCCCTTGCCTCTTTTTGAAAGCAAACGGCCTGCAACGCATACATCTTTGTTTTCGTACTCTTCAAAATTGTTTTTAATTGTTTCCGTGAGAACATCACGGGCACTTGTTGTAATTACAAACGGATCTCTGCCTGCTTCTTTGAGGGCGGCAAGCTTTTCGTATCTGACCTTGATAACATCGCTTGTGCCGGTCTGCTGTGGCTTCTGACTCATTTCCAATCATTCCTCTCTTTTCAACATCAATAAATCTGACGGATTGCAAAAGCAGAATCCGTCAGCAAAAATTCAATAGATAAACAAATTACTTTGAGATTTCAAGAATCTTAAATGCCTTTACGCCGCCGGGAGTTTCAACCTCAACAACATCACCGACACATCTGTCCATAAGAGCCTTGCCCACAGGTGATTCGTCTGAAATTTTGCCCTGTGCGGGATTTGTTTCGTTAGAACCCGAACCAACAATTTTGTATGTCATCTGTCTGTCTGTGCCAACCATTTCGATTGTAACAACAGAAGTGAGGTGTACCTTATCGTTAGATGTTTCGGACTCATCAATAATCTGAGCAGTTTTGAGGATAGACTCGATAGTAGCGATTCTTGCCTCCATAATAGCCTGCTCGTTCTTTGCGTCATCATATTCACTGTTCTCGGACAAGTCGCCGTAGGAACGGGCTACCTTGATTTTCTCTGCAATTTCTTTACGCTTGACATTTTTTAATTCTGCAAGTTCCTCTTCAAGATTTTTAAGACCTTCCGCAGTAAGCATTGTTGGTTTAGCTGCCATTTTATATCGTTCCTTTCAGTTAATACCGCACCTGCACAAGCGTGCATACGGTATAAAATTCTTTCATATCAGCAAAAAACTGCATATAGATTTATTATAATTTTTTTCACACCGATTGTCAAGCAAAACGGGCAAGATAACTGCAAAGAGATTTCACTGTCTGCGCCTCATTGTCGTTACGGCACAAATCGGGAACAATTGAGCCGAGTTCGTACTGTGAACCGAGTGTATAGAGTGCCGAGCAGAAGTATTCCTCCGACAATCCCTCAGGCCGCAAAAGTGCGAAACCGTTCGGCATTTTAAAGCAATAGCGAAAATACACAAAGCCCTTTATATTTTCCTTAGGTCTGCCGTTTGTGAGGATGACCGCATCATTTTTTACAGGCAGATTTTCTTCAATTTCAAACGGTGCAATGACAAGGTCGCAATTTGAAAGCTGTTCACGGTGATGGGTAACAACGGCACACGCACCCGTTTTTTCTGCAATGGTATTCAGTTCATCATAGAACACATCTTCGTTGTCTGTGATAATGCAGACATTGCCCGTATATTTCAACACAAATGAAACAAGGTCGGTGCATTGAGCGTCGGGATCATAAATTCCGACCGTCAACCTTTCTGGAGTATCAAATTTGCTGAGGGCATAAAGCGCCATATTTGTACAAAGTCTTGCCGAAAAAAACGGCGAGTAAAAACGCTTGTAACCGCTGTCGTTCGGAAAAGTCATTTCTTCGCAACACAAAAGTCTTGTGCGCTGACTGCCGATTGCCCTGTCTATTTTATTGAGATTGACCTTTTGTCTGCGACAGATGTATGTAAGCTGTTTTACGCTTACACCCCTTGCCCTCTTGATTTCAACGCACACCTTGTCCCCCCTCAACCTGTTAAAAAATCCCCTTATTTTCCCGCACTTTTCGGGAAACACAACATTCAATGAAGTAATCAAAACAAAAACCTCCGCATATTTACTTATTTAAGTATATGCGAAGGCTTTTAAATTAATTATCAAATTGTGTATGTATCAAAGAAATTATCACATGTACGGATACTCAGACATCGGGTTGTATCTTACACCGTTAAGACGGCATTCGTAGTGGAGGTGAGGTCCTGTTGAGTTACCTGTTGAACCGACATAGCCGATAATCTGTCCTCTTGAAACAGACTGACCTGTACTTACTGTAAGACTTGTAAGGTGACCGTAAACTGTCATCTTACCGCCCGCGTGGCTGATCATTACATAGTTACCATAACCGCCGCCGCAGCCACAGCTGTAGCTCTTGCCCCAGTTGTGTGTACAACTGCTGTTGGTTGCGATAACAGTACCGTCGGCAGCCGCAACAACGGGAGTTCCCATGATGCCTGCGCCGGCAATATCAATTCCGCCGTGGTTATAAACTTCTCTGTCCTCAAACCATTCAGATGAACGGCTTACAAAGCCCGGTGTAGGCCATGCAAAGCCCGAACCCGACGGAACAATTACAGATGATGAACCTGAGCTTGATGAACCCGAACTGCTTGAGCCGCTTGATGAACTGCTTGAACTGCCTGAAGAGCTGCTTGATGAACTGCTTGAACTCTGGGCAGCCTGAGCAGCCTGTTCCGCAGCCGCCTTCTGAGCGGCATAGTACTCGCTGATTTTGGATTCAATCTCATCACTCTTCAAAGCCGCACTTTCAAGAGAATTTTGCGCCTTGGAATTTGATGCGTACAGATTTTTAAGAATCTCGTCATTATCCGAAATGAGTTTATTAAACTCGTCCTGATCCGACTTCAATGACGACTGCTGAGTTTCAAGGTCTTTCTTGTCGGCCTCAAGGGATTCCTTCTGGGTGCTGAGCTCGTCCAGTTTTGTCTGGATTTCGCTGATAAGCTCCTTGTCGCTGTTTGCAAGGTTCTTTACAAGCTCCATCTTATCAATAAGGTCAGAAAAATCCTTTGCACCGAAAATGATTTCAAGGTCGGTTGCATTGCCTGACATATAGAGAATTCTGAGTCTGTTTGCAAGTGCGTCAAACTGATCCTCAACTTTCGAAAGTCCCTTGTCATAAGCGTCCTGCTTTTCCTTAATATCATCGTTAAGGCTTGAAATTTTCTCACGGGTTACTGCAATTTTTTCATCAAGAACCTGAACCTTGCTTACAAGGGCGCTCTTGTATTCTTCCTTTTCTGCGATGTCAGACTTTGTATCATCAAGAATCTTCTGATACTTCTGATTTTCCTGTTCAAGCTGCTGAAGCTGTTGTTCAAGGTCTGAGATGCTGTCCTCAGCAGAAACAACAGTCGGAATTGCCATAGGAATTGAAATCATACATACGCAGAGCATTGCACATAAAATTCTTTTTAATTTGTTCATTGTAATCTCCTCCTTTAAGATTTCTGTCGGGATTACCAACCGAGTATTTCATTACCTTCCATTTTAAGGTATTTTCTTATTGAGATAAAGCTGCCGAAGAAGCCGATAACAATACCCGCAACTGCAAACAAGCCGCCTGTAATCCAGATGACATTGTTAATCGGAATGAAATCAATCGGAACAATCTGATAAACAAGAGCCTGTGCAGTCTCATAGAGAATTGCAATTGCACCTGTTGAAAGAATTGCGGAAATAAGTCCGATTATCATACCTTCAATAAGGAAAGGCCAGCGGACAAACGAATTCGTTGCGCCAACCGATTTCATAATGCTGATTTCAAATCTTCGTGAGTACATTGTTGCACGAATTGTGTTGGCAATGATGAAGATTGAAATGATTGTCAAAGCACACACAACTGCAACGCAAATCATATTTACAAGATTGCTGATGTCCGTAAGCTTTTTTGCAAGCTCACGGTGACTGCTGAAACTGTCAACACCGTCAATTTTCTTGATTTGTGCAATAGTTTCATCGTACTTTGACAAATCCTTCATCACTACAATAAATGAATCAGGAAGTTTGTTTCTGCCTTTCATCTCGGCAAAAAGGTCGTCGCCAAGGGTTGATTTATACTGCTTTATCGCATCCTCCTTTGAATAGAAGGTTGCCGACTCAACATTGTCAAGCTTTTCAATTGCTTTTCCTACATAAACAGCCTCAAGCTGTGAATATCCGTCTTTAATGTATACAGAGGTTTCATTTGACTTGCCGACAGATTCAACAACCTTGTCAACATTCAATGAGAAAAGTGCCGCCGCACCTGTGAGAACAAGACAGCTTATAAGTACGCAGACGGAAGCGATACTCATAATACGGTTGTTCCACACATTTTTGAAACCTTCTTTTGCCAAATAACCAAATCCGGTCATATCAAAAATCCTTTCAAAATCCTATTTGCGCAAACGCATTATTCCGGAACAACCACTGCATTATCGGGATAATCCGGTGTATTTTCTTCTTCACCGCTGTCATCACCGTAATCGTCAGTATAGTCATCTTTAACAAACAAATCCTTGGTGTCGCTCTTAATTTTTCCGTGGTCAAGAACAACAACTCGTCTGTCAAACTCACGAACAAGGTCATGTTCATGCGTTACAACAATAACGGTTGTGCCTGTTGCGTTAATTTCATTGAGAAGCTCAATGATTTCGTGTGACATCTCGGGGTCAACATTACCTGTCGGCTCATCGGCAATAATAATCTCGGGGTTATTCACAAGGGCTCTTGCAAGGCTTACACGCTGTTGCTCACCGCCCGAGAGTTCACTCGGTCTGTTTTTCATCTTATCTTTAAGACCGACAAGCTCAAGCACATACGGAACACGCTTTTTAATTACTGCCGAAGGTTTTCCGACAGCACGCATCGCAAACGCAACATTGTCGAAAACATTCATCTTGTCAATAAGTCTGAAATCCTGAAAAACAATGCCCATATGACGGCGCATATAAGGAACCTTGCTCCTTCTCAGCTTTGTAACATCAGTGTCGTTGATAACGATTTTGCCCGATGTCGGAGTTTCCTCATGCATAATGAGTTTAAGAAATGTACTCTTGCCTGCGCCCGATGCACCGACAATGAACACAAACTCGCCCTTATCAATACTCAGCGTAATACCGTAGAGAGCATGAGTGCCGTTAGGGTATGTTTTAGACACATTTATAAAATCAATCATAAAGTCACCTTTGTTTTGTAGTTATTGTACAAATACTCATAAAAAGTCAAAACGCCCAGAGCACAGCGAACGCACTATGCTCGGGCACACTTTAACCAAATCAGTATTTTGTAGGACTTGCGTTGAGGTATTTCTTAACCATAAGAGCTACCTTGAACACAATTGCATCCTCAAACTCACGAAGGTCAAGACCTGTGAGCTTTTTAATTTTTTCAAGTCTGTACACAAGAGTGTTTCTGTGTACGAAGAGCTTTCTTGATGTTTCGGAAACATTAAGGTTGTTTTCAAAAAATCTTTGAATTGTAAAGAGAGTTTCCTGATCAAGGCTCTCAATTGAACCACGCTTGAAAACTTCCTTGAGGAACATTTCACACAATGTCGTGGGAAGCTGATAGATAAGACGGGCGATACCGAGGTTATCATAGCTTACGATTGTACGGTCTGTATCAAATACCTTTGCAACCTCAAGCGCCGACTGTGCCTCCTTAAAGCTTCTTGCAAGATCCTTTATGCCTGTAACCGTTGTACCGATACCGACAACGCAATGCGTGTAGAACTCGCTCGAAAGTGTGTCTGAAATCGAGCTTGCCAGCTTTTCAAGGTCACGGCTCTCTGTGTCAGGCTTGATTTCCTTAACAAGTGCAATTTCAACCTCGTTAATGTTGATAACAAAGTCCTTTGACTTGTCCGGGAAAAGATTCTGAATTATATCATAAGCGGAAACATCTGTTTTAGAAACAATTTTAATAAGCAGGCAAACACGGGAAACCTCGCTGTTAAAGTGAAGCTCTCTTGCTTTAAGGTAAATGTCACCCGGAAGAATGTTGTCAAGAATAACATTCTTAATAAAGTTTGAACGATCATACTTTTCGTCATAATACTGCTTGATGCTTGCAAAAGAAACCGACAAAAGCTGAGCATACTTCTGAGCATACTCATCGGTACCCTGAACAAATACAGCATAATCATACTTTGCATTGCTGCCGAAAGATCTGTATGTATAGCCGTTCACAACAAACGGTGCTGTCGAGCTGAGTGTTTCGGAATTAACGCTCTCGTTTACCTCGCCGATTTTTCCAAGCTCGGAGCAGGCAATAACAACCGAAGTCTCGTCAATTACGCCAATCGTTCTGTCGATTGCGTCTTTCATCTGGTGTACAATACCTTGAAATAATCTGTTTGACATAAATTTTTACCTCGTTTTCTCCGCAGTTATATATTGTGATTGTAAAAGAGTTCAATAAAATACAATCTGTCTCATATACATATTACACAAAAACGAGAAAAAAATCAACCTCTATTTACAATTTTTCTTGAATTTTTTTAGAGAATTTGCATAATCAGCAACAAGTTACAGTTTTGAAAGCAAAATTAAACAATTGTTACATAACTTTATTACTTTTTTAATATATCACAACATTGTGTTGATTTTGTGACAAAATACGAAAAATTGTTCATTCGTCACAGTAAAACGAATTTAAAAAGGCAATACAATAAGGCTCTATAATAAATAAATGTTGGAGCAGAAAAAGAGCCTGTAAATAAAAAGTAAAAAAGCAGAGCATATTTTGCAAAATCCGTTAAAATAGAATTGCCTAAAAAGCCGAAACGGCGGAGCATAACGCTCCGCCGTAAAAACCAAATTAAATTATAATCAGTTTGTGATTGTTTTCTCAGTGTCCTTATCAAAGATATGGAGTTTGCTGAGGTCGAAAGCAATCTCAATGTCGTCGCCCGGCTTAGCTGTTGAAGTAGGTTCAACACGAGCTGTAATAGGTGTACCGTTGATGTTTACATAGAGATAAATCTCAGCGCCCATAAGCTCGGTAACATCAACATTGGCTTTGAGAAGGCACTCAGCCTTAGCAATTTCTTCAGGCTCATCGTGAACATGCTCAGGACGGATACCGAAAACAACTTCCTTGCCAACATAGTTGTCGAGGTCAGCATTGACCTTTGACTCCGGAACAGGAACATGATACTTGTCAAAATCAAGAGTATACTTGCCGCCGTTCTTAGAGAGAACAGCGTTGATGAAGTTCATCTGAGGTGAACCGATAAATCCTGCAACGAACATATTGCAAGGCATATCATAAAGATGCTGAGGAGTATCAACCTGCTGAATGAAACCGTCTTTCATAACAACAATTCTTGTACCCATTGTCATAGCCTCTGTCTGGTCATGGGTTACATAGATGAATGTTGTGCCAAGACGCTGATAAATTTTTGAAATCTCTGTTCTCATCTGAGCACGGAGCTTAGCGTCAAGGTTTGAAAGCGGTTCGTCAAGAAGGAATACCTTCGGGTTACGAACGATAGCACGGCCGAGAGCAACACGCTGTCTCTGACCGCCTGAAAGAGCCTTTGGCTTTCTGTCAAGATACTGCTCAATACCGAGGATTCTTGCAGCCTCTTCAACTCTTCTCTTAATATCTTCCTTAGGGAACTTACGGAGTTTAAGACCGAATGCCATATTATCATATACTGTCATATGAGGATAAAGAGCATAGTTCTGGAATACCATCGCAATATCTCTGTCCTTAGGTGCAACATCGTTTGCGAGTGTATCGCCGATATAAAGCTCACCCTTTGAAATATCCTCAAGTCCTGCAATCATTCTGAGAGTTGTTGATTTACCGCAGCCTGAAGGACCAACGAGAATGATAAATTCTTTGTCGGCAATCTCAAGGTTGAAGTCTGTAACAGCAGTTACACCGCCGTCATAAATCTTGTAAACATGTCTTAATGAAACATTTGCCATTGTGTATAAACCTCCAATTAGTCGATAACTATAAAGTCCTTAGCTTTATTACTACAATAATATACCACTTTTCGCACAATTTGACCATACCGAAATTGACCAAAGATATATGCATTATTTTATTTAAAACTGACACAGGATAAAATTCAGATGCATTTTTTAGTGTATATTGCCGATAAAGACCGACTTTTTATCCAAATCCGTCAACAATTTACACTCACCTATGTGCAAATTGCTATCAAGATACAAACCGCCTATTGAAATTCGTTGAAGATGCACAACTTTTAATCCACAACACAAAAACATTTTTTTAACCTGATGATATTTGCCCTCACAAATTGTGACAATTCCTGTTTTTTTATCATTTTCGTCACATTCAAGCACGGCACTGCGGCACTTCGTTCCGTCAGAGAACTCAATTCCGTCAGAAAAAGCCTTTACGGTATCTTCCGTGATTTCTCCGTCAAGCTGCGCAATATACTTCTTGTCCACATGCTTTTTAGGCGAGGTTATGCTGTGCGCAAAGTCACCGTCATCTGTAATAAGAAGCAGTCCCTCCGTATCACGGTCAAGTCTGCCGACGGGAAAAAGTCCCTTTCGTTTCATATCCTCGGGGATAATGTCAATAACAGTTTTAAACTGCCTGTCCTCGGTTGCCGAAACAACTCCCGCAGGCTTGTTCATCATTATATATATGTATTTGCTGTAATTCAAAGCCTGTCCGTCCACAACAATTTCATCCTTGTCGGGGTCAACCTTTGCATCAGGCTTTTTGCAGATTTTTCCGTTCACAAGAACCGCACCGCTTTTAATCAGCTTTTGAACCTCTTTTCTGCCGTCGGCTCTTTGTGACGAAATAAGCTTATCAAGTCTTTCCATCTCATTCAACAAGCGGCAGATTTTTACTGCCGTATTCTCCGTTTGTAATGTGTCCGCCGATTACCCTGTTTTTGTAAACAAGCAAAACGGCATTGTTATCTCTTGGCTTTTCCAGGGGAACGGTAATCTCCGTAACCTCTTTGCCCTTGAATTTTCCGAGGTCAAGTCCGATTTTCTTCTGAAGTTCATTGTATTCTTCGTAATATTCATTAAAATCCGACGGAATTACAACCGAGCGTTTCTCAGGCTTTGCATCGGCGGTTTCAATTCCGAACTGTTCAAGGAATTTTTTCTCTTCACCGTCATTAAGCACAAGAGAATACTCCCCTGTTTTATCACTTACGGCTGTATCGGGCAACCGTGAATTTATTGCAACCGTGACGGCTGTACATATTATTGCCGCTGTTACGGACAGCACCGCCGCCAAAATTACCGTTTTCTTAGCCTTGATTTTAAAATCAAAAACGAACATTATAAATCCTCCGCACATTTTATTCTCTGATAAAATGTATGCGAAAAATCTTCGGATAATTCCGTTTGTCCGATTTCAAATTATTTACTTTGTAAGAACATCCAAGAGTTCTGCCGTTGTTTTTACAAACACCCTGCCGCACTCTTTTTTCATGCTTTCAAGGTCGCCGTAGCCGTATTCAACACCGACAAAATCAACACCGCAAAGTCTTGCACCCTTTGTGTCAAACCAAGTGTCGCCAATCATAACGGTATCCTTTCTGTCATTTTCAAGGCTGCCACCCAATCTTTCAACAGCATACGGAATGAGGTCTTTTTTATCTTTTCTGCTGCCGTCAAGTGTTGAACCGCAGATCGCGTCAAACATATCATGCACACCGAGAAGTTCTGTAATTTCTTCGGCAAACTTTTCATACTTTGACGAACACACGGCAAGCTTTGCACCGCTGTTTTTAAGCTCTGCAAGAACCCTGTCAATGCCGTCATAAAGCTTGTTCACAAGCTTGCCCTTGGTGTTGTAGTATTCACGATAAATCTCAACGCCTCTTGCCGATTCTTCCTCATTGAAATGGCAGATATTGCGGAATGTATCGAGCAGCGGCGGTCCGATATACAATGTATAATCGTCAAGATTCGGCAACGGCTTGCCCATACTTTTAATTGCGTTTTCAAGTGACTCTCTTATGCCCAATGCGCTCTCGCTGATTGTGCCGTCAAGGTCAAACAGATAATATTTGTACTTATTCATCAAACTTGCTGTCCGCCTTCATCTGAAATTTTTCTGATTTTACGCTTACTCTTGTGTGAGTGCCTCTTGCAATTTCACCCTTTTTATCTTCGGCAAAAACTTCAAAATTAAACATTCTGCCGTCAACGCTTTTGAGAACGGCTGTTGCCGTAACCTCAGCACCGAGAGGAGTGGGGCTTGTGTGTTCAATTGAAATCATCGTGCCGACAGTTGTAAGCTCATCGTTGTCAAGAACCTTGTCTGCAAGAGCTGCGGCGGCATTTTCCATAAGAGCCACAACGCAAGGAGTTGCAAGCACACAAAGACTGCCGCTGCCCATTGAAACGGCAAGATTTTCTTCTTCTACCTTAATTGTTACAGAATATGTATTTATTTCGCTCATAAAAATTTCCTTTCTTATTGTTTAAAGCAATTTTATGTGATATACTTAACAAAGTGTGCATTACTCGTCTGTGAATTGACAGAGTAAGTATCCATACGATATAATAATACAATATTCAGTGAAAATAGGCAAGCATTGCCCGAATATTATTTGAGGTGAAAATAAATGAAACTCGGAATCGTCGGACTTCCAAATGTCGGCAAAAGTACACTTTTTAACGCAATTACAGACGCAGGTGCTCAGAGTGCAAACTATCCTTTCTGCACAATTGAACCGAATATCGGTGTTGTTGCAGTTCCGGACAAAAGACTTGATAAACTTGCGGAAATGTATGATCCTGACAAATATACTCCTGCATCAATTGAATTTGTAGATATTGCAGGTCTTGTAAAGGGTGCGTCAAAGGGCGAGGGACTCGGCAACAAGTTCCTTTCAAACATCCGTGAATGTGACGCTATCGTTCATGTTGTCCGTTGCTTTGAAAACGACGACATTATCCATGTTGAAGGCAACATCAACCCTGCCCGTGACATTGAAACAATCAATCTTGAGCTTATTCTCTCCGATGTTGAAATGCTCGAACGCAGAATTGACAAGACAAAGAAAATGCTCAAGGGCGATAAAAAGTATCAGAAAGACATCGACCTTTTTGAAAGAGTTCTTGCCGCACTCAACGAGGGCAAGCCTGCAAGAAGTGTTGAATGTGACGATGATGAAAAGGCAATTCTTTCAGAGGTTGCGCTTCTCACAAACAAGCCTGTTATCTATGCCGCAAATATGAGTGACGAGGATTTCTCAAACGGCATCGACTCAAACGAGGGCTACAAGGCTGTTCAGAAGATTGCCGCCGAGGAACACGCCGGCGTTCTTCCGATCTGTGCTCAGATTGAGGAAGAAATCGTTGAAATGGACAAGGAAGAAAAGGAAATGTTCCTTGCCGATATGGGACTTGAAGAAAGCGGTCTTGACAGACTTATCAAGGAATGTTACGCACTTCTCGGACTTATCTCCTACCTTACGGCAGGCAAACAGGAGGGTCGCGCATGGACAATCAAAAAAGGAACAAAAGCACCTCAGGCAGCGGGCAAAATTCACTCGGATTTTGAGCGTGGATTTATCAGAGCTGAGGTTATCGCATATGACGACCTTATCGCCTGCGGAAGTATGACAGCCGCAAAAGAAAAAGGTCTTGTCCGCAGTGAGGGCAAGGACTATGTTATGAAGGACGGCGATGTCGTTCTTTTCAGGTTCAATGTTTAATTAAATCATTACAGTTGATGACGGTTACGAAGATTTTCGCAGCCGTCATTTTTTTGATGTCACACATTTCTCCTTTCACAATAATATGTAGTGTAAACGAAAGGAGGTAAGCGTATGTGTAACTTTGGTAACGGCAACGGCTGCTGCTCATGGATTATTCTTCTTATCATCGTTCTCTGCTGCTGCGGCGGAAATAACGGCGGCTGTGGTTGTGACAACAACAGCTGTGGCTGCGGCTGCTGATAAAGCACGCTGACTAAGACCCCATTCGGCTTATTGCTGAGGATGTTTTAATATAGAAAAGGGCGGATACCGTATTTTGCGATATCCGCCCTTTGTTAATGCGGCTCAATTTCAATATTTGGGATACCCCAAAAAAACGGAAAGGTAACGGAAGAAGGTTAAAAATGCATTACAACAATAATTAAACACACATAAGTTTGATTTGTAAGCACTAAAAAATTTATTATAAAGCCTAAATACATACTAATAGTATTCAAAAATAACCGTAAATACTATTGAAAATAACCAAATAAGTGATATAATAGTGTTATAATTATCTTTGGGAGTGATGCTTTTGCGATATTTGGCACATAAACGAAATGATACGGACGGAAAAGAAGAATTGTTGATTGATCATCTGAATCAAACTGCCGAAATGGCGGCTGAATTTGCAAAAAGTTTTGGTTATGAAAAAATTGCTTATGAAATGGGTAAACTTCACGATATAGGCAAATACAGCGAAAAATTTCAAAGGCGTATCAACGGCGAAAATATTACCGTAAATCATTCAACGGCAGGTGCAATAACCGCATGTAAACATAAATTGGTTATGACAGCGTTTTGCATTTCGGGTCATCACGGAGGATTGCCTGATTTTGGAAGCAGTTGTGATATGCCTGACTCCGGTACGTTTCTCGGAAAAGTAAATGACAAAAGCATTGAAAATTATTCTGCGTGGGAAACCGAACAGCCTGATTTTGAAAAGCAAATTGTTCCCGAAGTCTTAAAAACCGATGAATTTAAAAATGCGTTTTTGATACATATGCTGTTTTCCTGCCTTGTTGACTCGGATTTTATATGCACTGAGCGTTTTATGCTTGACGATACGGTTAGCCGTGGAGGATATGATGATATCCCTGTTTTGCTTGAAAGACTTAACGCTTATACTGCCAAATGGGGAACACCCACAAAGGAACTGAATATACTTCGTTCTGAAATTCAAAAGCAATGTATAGCCGCCAAAGACAGCGACGAAAATCTTTTGTCACTTACAGTCCCTACAGGCGGCGGAAAGACGATATCTTCGCTTGCTTTTGCACTGAATTATGCGGTTCAGGACAAGCACAAGCGAAAGCGTGTGATTTATGTAATTCCTTACACGAGCATTATTGAGCAAAATGCCGCCGTTTTTAAGGACGCACTCGGCGCAGAAAATGTTGTTGAACACCATTCCAATGTTACTTTTGATCCTAAAAAAACTTCGTCAGAAACGGTTCAAAGACAACAACTTGCCTGCGAAAACTGGGACGCTCCGGTTATAGTGACGACTGCGGTTCAGTTTTTTGAATCCTTATTCAGCAACAAGCCCTCAAAAAGCAGAAAATTGCATAATATTTCCGACAGCGTAATTATTTTTGACGAGGCGCAGATGTTGCCGATACAGTATCTTGTGCCGTGTGTAAAAGTTATTAACGAACTGACTGAAATTTGCAATTCTACGGCTGTTCTTTGTACAGCAACACAGCCGAGTCTTGATAAATTTTTCGGTGAATGTAAGGGGTTGAGCAATTACAAAATTCCTGAAATATGCCGTGAAAATCCCGAAAAATATGCCGAAAAGTTTCGCAGAACGGAATTTGTTTATGACGGGAATCTTGACGATGACGAGCTTGTGTTCAGACTGCAAAATGAAGAACAGGTGCTTTGTGTGGTTAATAAAAAGGAACACGCTAAAAAGCTGTTTTCAATGCTTGGTGAAAGTGAAGAAAATATATGCCTTTCAACCCACGAATATCCTGCACACAGAAAGCGTTCAATTGAAAAGATAAGAAACCGTTTGAACAACAATTTGCCTTGCAAAGTTATTTCGACAAGTCTGATTGAAGCGGGTGTAGACTTGGATTTTAAGACAGTTTACAGAGCCATTTCGGGAATTGACTCGATTTTACAGGCAGGCGGCAGATGCAACCGAGAGGGCAAAAATAACAGGAGCGACAGCCTTGTTCATATTTTTGACACAGGAGAAATAATATCCTGTCAGCAGAAAAATGCCTCAGTTGCCCGTAAGATTATTGAAAAGTACGGTTCGGAAATTTACACAGCAACTGCTATTAAAGAATATTTTGATGAGTTGTATTACTATCTGAAAAGCGGAAATGATGATGATTTTAACTATAAAAATATAGTTAAAAAGTATCAGCGCTTTCAATTTAAAACTGTGGCAAATGATTTTAAAATGATAGATGACAATGCAAAAACGGTGTATATACCAACTGAGGATAATAAGAGTTTAATTTCAGAACTACGCAACAAAAAATATACAAAGAAGCTGTTCCGTGAGCTTGAACAATATGCCGTTAATCTTTATTTGTGGGAATTTGAAAAACTTGATGGGGCTTCGGCAATCGAAATTGTTGACGATGAATTTTTCATTTTGGCAGACAGCAAATATTACAGCGAAAAAACAGGTATTATTTTCCCCGACAGCGGACTTGGTATGGGAATATGCATATAAAAACAAAACGGGAGCAAGAATGATGCTCTTGCTCCCGTTTTGTAAAAACTAAAAATATAACATTTCAATCCACTGCTATCGCAGACAAGACAATTCTAACACCCTAATAAAGTTGTGTCAATTAAAATGTTTTAAAACCAAAAAAATAACGAAAAAAGTTATTGACAAAAATATGCAAAAGGTGATATATTAGAATTACAGAGATTATTCTCAACAATAAAATGAAGAAAGGAGCTGATGCTCAATGTCAATTATGGTTGAAGTTTACGGCGACTATGCCGCCTTTAACCGTCCTGAATTGAAGGTTGAACGAATGACATATGATGTCATAACTCCATCGGCGGCAAGGGGTATTTTGGACGCTATTTTATGGCACCCGGGCATGCGATGGGTTGTTGACAAAATATATGTTTTAAGTCCGATTCAATATGCAAATATCAGGAGAAATGAAGTCAAATCCAAAATATCGGCAAGAAATGTCAGAACAGTTATGAACGGCAAGAAAAACGATTTGTACATTGACGCACAGGCTGATATTCAGCAAAGAGCGGCGCTTGTACTGAAAAATGTTCACTATGTGTTAGAAGCACACTTCGATATTACAGACAAAGCAAGCCCGACTGATAATCCTGCAAAGTTTCAGGAAATGATGAAACGCAGACTTGAAAAAGGGCAATGCTATCATCAGCCGTATTTTGGCTGTCGGGAGTTTCCTGCAAAGTTCAGAAAATGGGAATTTGAAACAGTCAACACAGCTTATCCAAATACTACTAAGGAACTCGGATTGATGCTGTACGATATGGATTACGGTAAAGGTGAAATTACTCCGATGTACTTTAATGCCGTTTTGAAGAACGGTGTACTTGATTTGACGAACTGTGAGGTGTATCGCTGATGCTGTTACAATCACTTGTAAAATTGTACGAAACCCTCGCCCAAAAGGGTGAGATTGAAAAGTCAGGCTGGAGTCCCGTAAAAATTTCTTACGGGCTTTGCCTCGACAATGACGGAAATATTGACAAAATAATTTTTTTAAAGCAAAAAACAGCTGACGGTAAAAAGGAAATTCCAAAACCTATCAGCCTCCCGATGCCTGTTAAAAGGTCATCGGGAGTATCGTCAAATTTTCTCTATGAAAACTCAACATATCTTTTTGGTTATGATTCATCGGGAAAACCTGACAGAGCCGCAAAGGCATTTCAGGCTTGTAAGGAAAAACATTGTAAAATTCTTGAAAACTGTGACAGCGATGCCGCTGTGTCAATAAAAAAGTTTTTTGACCATACTATTGAAAATGTGCAAGATGAACTTTTAAGTTGCGGATGTACTCAGCCTATGGTTGACGAAATTCTCGGCAAGGGTGCAAATATGTTGCTTATGCCTTTGGGCAAGTATCCATTCGATTTTGATGAAATTTGCAGAGCATGGGATGAAAGTTATGCAAATTCGGACGGTGAAAAGGGAATTTGTCTTGTTACGGGAAAATACGATAAGATAGCCGTTTTACATCCGCTGATTAAGAATGTTAAAGGTTCGCAATCGGCAGGTGCGTCGTTAATTTCATTTAACGGAAGTGCATTTGAGTCATACGGCAAAACTCAGGGATATAATGCGACTGTGAGCGAGTATGCCGCATTTGCCTATGCAGCGGCATTAAATAAGCTTATTTCCGATACCGACCATAGAATCAATGTAGGCGATACAACTGTTGTTTGTTGGACGGAAGATGCCGAACCAGCTTATCAAAGTATGCTTTGTTCTGCTTTTGATGGTAATGATGATACGGTTTCTCAGGCAGATTTGAAAAGTGCAATTACTCATATTGCTCATGGTGAAACAGTAAATTGGGAAAAGGTTCCCTTGCATCCCGATAACAATTTTTACATTCTCGGTATCTCTCCAAACTCAGCAAGATTGTCGGTAAGATTTTTTATCAAAAATACTTTTGGCAAGGTTATGCAGAATGTTTTGTTGCATGAAGAGCAGATGAAAATTGTAAGACCGAGTTTTGAAACGCGTGAACATCTCACTTTATGGCAAACAGTAAGTCAAACGGTCAATCCAAAATCAAAGGACAAGTCCTGCAAACCTCATCTTGCAGGAGATGTGCTCAACGCAATTTTAAACGGCACAAGCTATCCTGCAACCCTATATTACGGAGTTCAGAGCAGAATATCTGCCGAAAGAGATATTACATGGGGTAAGGCGGCAATTATTAAAGCGTATCTCATGAGAAACATAAAAACTATTCCAAAGGAGGATTTAACAGTGGAATTAAATGAACACAGCGAAAACAAAGCATATTTGCTTGGCATACTTTTCTCGAATCTTGAAGAAATTCAAAATGCGGCAAATCCGGGTATCAAAGCAACAATCAAAGACAGATACTTTACATCTGCAAGTTCAACGCCTGCTTTGATATTCCCATTATTGATTCAACTTGCACAGGCTCATCTCAAAAAAATAGGCGAAACAAGCCGTAAAATTTATTATCAGAAAAAATTGACCGAAACAATGTCAAAGCTCGGAACGAAATTTCCGGTAAGACTAAAACTTGAAGAAAAAGGTATGTTCCAGCTCGGTTATTATCATCAGACACAAAAACGATATACACGCAAGGAGGAAGTAAACAATGGCTGAAGTAATTAAGAATAAGTATGATTTTGCAATTATTTTCGATGTGGAAAACGGTAATCCAAACGGCGATCCCGATGCAGGAAATATGCCGAGAGTTGACCCTGAAACAGGTTATGGTATTGTAACAGATGTTTGCCTTAAAAGGAAAATCAGAAACTATGTTGAAACCGCTAAGGAAGACGAAAAGGGTTACAAGATATATATTAAAAGCGGTGTGCCGCTTAATAAGAGCGATAAAACCGCACTCGAATATGTCGGCGTTGATACAAATGTTGCTGATGACAAAATCAAATCACAGGTTAAAGAACTTAAAAAAGGCAACGCAGAACTTGATTTGAAAATCAGAGATTTTATGTGTGCAAACTTCTTTGATGTAAGAACCTTTGGCGCTGTTATGACAACATTTGTTTCAAACGGACTCAATTGCGGTCAGGTGAGAGGTCCTGTTCAACTGAGTTTTGCCCGTTCGGTAGACCCTGTTTTTCCGCAGGAGGTAACAATTACAAGATGTGCAATTACTACAGAAAAGGATGCCGAAGACAAAAATAATACAATGGGCAATAAGTTTATCATTCCATACGGGCTTTATGTTGCCGAAGGATATATTTCCGCAAATCTTGCCCGCAAGGTTACAGGCTTTTCGGAAGATGACCTTGAACTTTTGTGGAACGCAATTGTAAATATGTTTGAGTTTGACCATGCAGCCGCAAGAGGCAAAATGGCAGTACGCAAACTCGTTATTTTTAAGCATGACAGCGAACTCGGAAACGCACCGTCATACAAGTTATTTGAGAAAATCAATATCAATAAAAAGGAAGATGTAACTGTTCCGAGAAAGTTTGCCGACTATGATTTCTCGGTAGATACCGACACACTTCCGTCAGGCGTTGAATGTATCATAAAATGATGTATGATGATGATAATATTTTGAGCATATCTGGAATACAACACTTTGTATTTTGTCGCAGACAATGGGCTTTGATACATATTGAACAGCAGTGGGCAGAAAATCTGCTCACTGTCAGCGGTGAGATTATGCACGAAAAAGCCCATGACGATACTTTTACCGAAACGAGAAACGGTATTATCACTTCACGGGGAATGCAGGTTTCATCTTATGAACTCGGCATATACGGAGTTTGTGACATTGTTGAATTTGTTCCGTCAGATGACGGTGCAATATTGTTCGGCAAAGAGGGCAAATATTCCGTAGTGCCTGTTGAATACAAACACGGCGAGCCTAAAGAAAGCCATGCCGACATTCTTCAGGTTGCTGCACAGGCAATGTGCCTTGAAGATATGTTTTGCACAAAAATAAATGAACTGAATATTTTTTACGGCAAAACAAGGCATCGCCAGAAAATTGAATTTACCGATGAAATTCGTGATGAATTGAAAGATATAATTCTGGAAATGCATATGCTCTACAGTCGCAGATACACTCCGAAAGTCAAACAGAACAAAAACTGTTCCGCCTGTTCACTAAAAAATTTGTGTTTGCCAAGGCTTACAAAAGTGAAATCAGTCAAAAAATATTTGTCCGATATGGCAGAGGAATAACTATGAAAAAATTATTGAACACACTTTATGTGACTTCAACCGACAAGTATCTATCTTTGGACGGAGAAAATATTGTTATATTGGCTGACCGAGAAGAATGCGGAAGAGTTCCGTTGCATAATCTTGAGGCTATCGTTACCTTTGGCTACAGCGGAATAAGTCCCGCTCTTCTCGGAAAATGTGCCGCGGATAATATAAGTGTTTCGTTTATGAGCAGACACGGAAAATTCCTTGCGGGAGTTGTCGGTCCATATTGCGGAAATGTGGTGCTGAGAAAAACTCAGTACCGACTTTCCGAAAGTGAAGAGGAATGTACTAAAATTGCAAAGAATATTATTTTCGGCAAGCTGTTCAACTCAAGGTGGGTAATTGAACGCGCGACAAGAGATTATTCAAATTCACTTGATGTTGAAAAGCTGAAAAATGTTTCATTGCAAATAAAAAATTCTATGGAAAGTATTTCAGATTGCGTTGACACCGCATCGCTACGAGGTGTTGAGGGAGAGGCGGCAACAAGATATTTTTCTGTATTTGATGATTTGATACTCCGGCAAAAAGATGATTTTTTCTTTCGTGAAAGAAACAGAAGACCGCCGACAGACGCTGTAAATGCAATGCTTTCGTTTTCATACACAATGCTGACGAGTATGGTGACATCCGCACTCTATTGTGTGGGACTTGATCCTTTTGTAGGCTATCTGCATAAGGACCGTCCCGGAAGAGCATCGCTTGCACTTGATATGATTGAAGAATTGCGTTCCGTATTTGCCGACCGATTTGTCATTACGATGATTAACAGGAAATCGGTCAACAAGGCTGACTTTATCACGAAGGAAAACGGTGCCGTGATGTTTACAGACAACGGAAAGAAAAAGTTTTTGCAGTCGTGGCAAAATAAAAAACTTACCGAGATAAAGCACCCATATCTTGAAGAAAAAGTTCAATGGGGAATGGTGCCGTATGTTCAGGCTCTTTTGTTGGCACGATGTCTGCGTGGCGATATTGACGGCTATCCGCCGTTCTTGTGGAAGTAGGTATTAGGAAATGCTTGTTTTGATTACATACGATGTCAGTACAGAAACTCCGCAGGGCAGAAAAAGGCTTCGCAAAGTTGCTAAGGAGTGCGTTAATTATGGCAAAAGAGTGCAAAATTCCGTTTTTGAGTGCGTAATGGACGCGGCAAAATGTAGAGAAGTCAAAGAAAAGCTGATTAATCTGATTGACGAAAAAGAGGATAGCATCAGGTTTTATTATCTCGGAAATAATTATAAAGCCAAAGTCGAACACTACGGAGTGAGTGACGATTTTGATGTTGAAGGAGTGTTGCTTTTTTAGTGCGAATGGTATGTGCACATAAAAACACTGTACCATTCGCACCGAATAAATTGTTAATTATTTAAATTGACAGCAACTTTTTTGCCGGCGGTTGTAAAGTAATCCAACCGGTTTGTGCATATATATGTAAATACTGTGTGTGCTAAGCAAATAAACTGTCAATTTTTGCAGTCACCTTCCGCGAGGAAGGTGTGGATTGAAATGAGATTAACGGTAATGCTCAAAGATTCGGCTGATGTCACCTTCCGCGAGGAAGGTGTGGATTGAAATTTGCTTTTGCAAAATCAAGAAATCAAATATACAAGTCACCTTCCGCGAGGAAGGTGTGGATTGAAATAGTTCATAAAGCATCGGGGCGTTAAAAGGAGCATCCGTCACCTTCCGCGAGGAAGGTGTGGATTGAAATTATTCGGGGTTTTAACTCTGTGTGTAGCGTAGCCGGTCACCTTCCGCGAGGAAGGTGTGGATTGAAATTGCACCCCATGGATAGGGGTATGCTTTTGTGCTACGTCACCTTCCGCGAGGAAGGTGTGGATTGAAATAAATTTATACACGGCTGAACCACCCTGATTATTGTCACCTTCCGCGAGGAAGGTGTGGATTGAAATAATAACATATTCTGGGATTTCGGTGTTGATTGAGTCACCTTCCGCGAGGAAGGTGTGGATTGAAATAGTGACTGCGTTGTTGATATATTCAACAGCTGTAATGTCACCTTCCGCGAGGAAGGTGTGGATTGAAATTGTCACCACCTCGACGGAAAGCTGAACGCTCTGGTCACCTTCCGCGAGGAAGGTGTGGATTGAAATCGCTTTTGACATGTTAAAAGCCGATGCCAAAACCTCGTCACCTTCCGCGAGGAAGGTGTGGATTGAAATAGCCCTACGGGAGAAGCTGAAAAAACGACTGAAAAGTCACCTTCCGCGAGGAAGGTGTGGATTGAAATCGCAGTTGACAAGTGCCGAGCTTATGAGATAGTGTCACCTTCCGCGAGGAAGGTGTGGATTGAAATCTGAAATTGACGGAGTATCAGAAAAGCAGATTGCTGTCACCTTCCGCGAGGAAGGTGTGGATTGAAATCATAACCAATTATATGCCGCGTCGGTCGGTCGTGTCACCTTCCGCGAGGAAGGTGTGGATTGAAATAAGTGGGGCGGTCGTGCTGATTGTGTGGATTATGCGGTCACCTTCCGCGAGGAAGGTGTGGATTGAAATCTTCAACCTCCGTATCTTTTGTTTTACCGCCAAGTCACCTTCCGCGAGGAAGGTGTGGATTGAAATTGTTCTCTCGAGACTGGGGCAAGAAATATATCGACAATGTCACCTTCCGCGAGGAAGGTGTGGATTGAAATAGCAGTCAATCATTGAGGTCGCACAGGAAATTGGGTCACCTTCCGCGAGGAAGGTGTGGATTGAAATACCGTTAAAGTTCAAAAACTGCTGTCTGAGTACCGTCACCTTCCGCGAGGAAGGTGTGGATTGAAATATTGCTCTCATTTGTACTTGACGGCGTAGGTGCAGTGTCACCTTCCGCGAGGAAGGTGTGGATTGAAATAAATTAATCATTATAATTTCCTCCTTAAATCATGCGTCACCTTCCGCGAGGAAGGTGTGGATTGAAATACCGATGTGCAGTTAGAGCTAATACGACAAAACAGTCACCTTCCGCGAGGAAGGTGTGGATTGAAATAACTGCCGTAAAGTAAAGATTTTCAACCTTTTTAGAGTCACCTTCCGCGAGGAAGGTGTGGATTGAAATCAGAACTGCTGCATTAACGGCTCGAAAACCAATAAGTGTCACCTTTCGCGAGGAAGGTGTGGATTGAAATGGTTATGCTACGCATAGAGTTAAAACACCCAACAGTCACCTTCCGTGAGGAAGGTGTGGATTGAAATATTGGCTACATTTGCAATTGATACACCGTGATTTAGTCACCTTCCGCGAGGAAGGCGTGGATTGAAATAATTAGTTACCTCAAAGATTATCAAACTAATTATGTCACCTTCCGCGAGAAAGGTGTGGATTGAAATACGAAAATTTCCTCAATCGTTTCACCAAATTCAAGTCACCTTCCGCGAGGAAGGTGTGGATTGAAATGTTCTCTTAGAAGCATCTAATATATCTTTTTGTGAAGTCACCTTCCGCGAGGAAGGTGTGGATTGAAATGACCCACAGTTCCCGACCTTTACGGCTACAGTGGTCACCTTCCGCGAGGAAGGTGTGGATTGAAATTACTATGTCGAGATTGCCGTGAATCAGTACGGCGCAGTCACCTTCCGCGAGGAAGGTGACCGTGTGGAGCTGCGAAGAATGAAGTCTTAAACTTTATTTTTTCACAGCCCCCTTTTTTCTGAAATTATCTACACGGAGTGTAGACAATCAGATGTGCTGCTTTCGTGCTCGCATTATAGAACATTATTACAAGTCAAAGACCCTGAAGCCCGTAACCGGCATGATAAAAAAGCCGCAGAAAAGAAAATAGATCAAAAACTTATTTTTATATTACATATTAAACCACAATCTGACCGTTATAACACTCATGATTGCGGCGGTTAGGTCGGCGGTTATGGCGGCAAAGAGGGTGTGGCGAATTTTTTTGACACGGATACAGCCAAAGTACATTGCGATTGCGTAGAAGGTTGTTTCGCTTGAACCTGCGAGTACGGAGGCTGTTCTTCCTGCAAAGCTGTCGGGACCGCAGGTTTTGTAAAGGGCTGTGAGGAGTGCGGTTGAACCGCTTCCCGAAACAGGGCGGAGGAGTACGAGCGGAACGATTTCTTTTGGAAATCCTAAAAATTCCGCTGTCGGCTGAATCAGTGCGCATATTGCGTCAATTGCTCCGCTTGACTGCAAAAGGTCAACGGCAAACACAAGTCCCATAATTGTAGGGGCAATGTTGTACAAAAGCTTTACTCCCTCTTTTGCACCCGAGATGAACACATCGAATACGGGTACTTTTTTTATCAGTCCGAATACCACAACAATACACGCGAATGCCGGCATTACAAATTCCATTTGCTCACCACATTTCTCAAATTTTACCTTGCCTGATATTCAGCGTACAGGCAATCAGCAATGCCACCGTCAACGCACACGCAGAGCTTATCCAGACGGGAACGATAATTTCAAAAGGCGCAGAGCTTCCGTAGGATTGGCGGAGTGCGGCAAGCGTTGTGGGCAACAGCTGGAGTGACGCTGTGTTCATAACTACAAAAACAACCATTTCGTTGCTCGCAATGTCACGGCGGTCATTGAGCGTGTGCAGCTGTTCCATTGCTTTTAGTCCGAAAGGTGTTGCGGCATTGCCGAGTCCGAGCAGATTTGCACTGATATTCATGGTGATGCTTTGAAAGGCGTCGCTTTTTTTATCAAGTCTCGGAAAAAGCGGACGGAGCAACGGTGCAAAGATTTTTGCAAAAATGTTTGTCAAGCCGCTTTCGACTGCGATTTTCATAATTCCCGACCAAAGGCAGATTATGCCTGCCATTGTGAGAATAAGCTGTATTGATGACGCTCCGCTTTCGATGAGTGCGTTTGAAATGTCGGCGGTGTTGCCCATAAACAACGCACACAATACGCTCACGGCAATGAGTCCGCTCCAGATATAATTCAGCATTTTTACTCCTTTTGCTGCAATTAACGACAAAATGTACAATATTGTCATTTTTGTAATCAAATTATTTAATAAAATCGTTGACAAAAATCCCGAAAAATGGTAGTATAGGTAAAAATAGGGATTATGGTGAATTAAAAAATAGGGATTATGGTGAATTAAAATGATTTATACAAACTTTAGGGAAATTGATAAAGCAGGCAGAATTGTAATATCAAAGGATATCCGCAACCACCTCAACATTAAGCCGGGTGACATTCTTCATATTGAGGCTGACGATGAGTGCGTTACGATTAAAAAGGCAGAGAGCAAGTGCGTTTTTTGCAATACTCTTGATAATCTGATTGCATTCGGCGGAAAATATGTATGCAGAGATTGTGTTGAAAAGCTCAAAGGCTGATACTGCTTTCGACTACTCTAAAATATACTTGACCGAATTTGAAATTATGATAACGGACGGTGTTTTTATATGGACAGAATTGACAAAATTAATTATTATCTTGACATTGCCGAAACTGTGCTTGAAAGGGGAACTTGCCTGCGCAGAAATTTTGGTGCAATTATTGTGAACAACGACCAGATTGTTTCAACAGGCTATACAGGCGCTCCGAGAGGCAGAAAAAATTGCTGTGATTTGGGATTTTGTATCCGTCAGGAACGCAACATTCCCCGTGGCGAGCGTTATGAACTTTGCAGAAGCGTTCACGCCGAGGCGAACGCTATTATCCACGCTTCAAGAGAACAGATGATTGGCGCAACGCTTTATCTTGTCGGCAAGGAGATGCCAAACGGCGAGTATGTTCAGAACACATCTTCGTGTGCAATGTGCAAGCGTATGGTTATCAACGCAGGTATTGACAAGGTTATTGTCAGAAACGATAAAACCGATTTTACGGAAATTGATGTGAACGATTGGATTATGTCCGATGATTCGCTTGACGCACTCCGTGGCTATTGATATGAAAACACGGCTTTTTATAACCGATATCCGCAAAATCTCTTTTGACAGAGTCGGTGAGCTTTCTCCCGAAAGGGCGGAGCGTGTTCAAAGATGCCGCAGAGCTGACGATAAACTGCGTTGCATTGCAGGCGGCTTGTTTATGAACAAATTTCTTGGCGGTGCAAAAATCACCGTGAATGAATTCGGCAAGCCCGAATGTGACAACGGACTTTGTTTCAATATTTCGCACAGCGGAAATTATGTGCTTTTTGCGTTGTCGGCTTCCGAAGTCGGTTGTGATATTGAAGAAATTCGATTTCTCAAGGGCATAAGGCTCGGCAAAATTGTTTTCTGCGACAACGAGATGAAATTGCTCGGCAACGCTTTTGACAGGCTCGGCACATTTTTTGAATTGTGGACTAAAAAAGAGGCACTCCTAAAATGTATGGGTGACGGTTTTCACCGTGGCGCAAAAAGTGTTGATGTCAGCAGCGGAAAATTCTCTGAAAATCAAATCGAATATTATATGAAACAATATAAATTTTCGGACTATGAAATCAGCCTTTGCAGTGTGCAAAATGATTTCCCGAAAGATATTGAATTTATAATTTTATAACTATAAAGCCACGATTTTGAATCAACCTCCAAAATCATTAGATTTTTGGTCTGACTTTTTTGGGGGGTAACATCAATTTCGGGGCTTTTTTACATAGGAAATACAAAACAAACCCCTGATTTTGTTAATATGCTTGTTATTGCTATTTTTAAATAATTGTGATACAATCTACTTTGATTAGTGTAGCAATCGGCTGCATATATTGTGTACGAAAAAAATCGGAACGGAAATATCCGTCTGCACACGGATGTTTTGCAATTTTCAGGGGGGACACTATGCCGACATTTACCAAGGCGGCTATCAAGGCGACATTTATTTCGCTTTTGAATAAAAAGCCGTTGAATAAAATTACAGTCAAGGAAATTGTTGAAGAATGCGGAATTAACCGTAATTCTTTCTACTACCATTTTGACGACATTCCGTCGCTTCTTGAGGAAATTCTCGTTGAAGAGGCTGACAGATTTGTTGCGACCGAAACCGACAACAATACTTCTGTTTATGAAAGTCTGATTTCTGTAATTGACTATGCTTTTTCAAACAAGTCGGTGATTCAGCACATTTACAATTCTGCGAACAGAACTACATTTGATGTGTATCTCAACAGAATTTGTACTCACGCTATAAAAAGCTATTTTGACAAGCTTGAAATTACAAAAAATATTGCCGAAGATGACCTTGACGCAATGATTATGTATTACAAGTGTCAGCTTGTCGGTTTTATTATCGACTGGCTCGGCGGAGGTATGAAATATGACCTCAAATTTAAGATGAAACGCATTTGTGAGCTGTTTGAGGGTTCAATGGAGTCTGCATTGGACAGATGTGCCAAAATCAATGCCTGATTGCTGTTTTATTGGTTAAAAATGAATATTTGCGCTTGCTTGCATGTCTGAAATGCAGACGAATTTAACAAAATGTCTGATTTCCGTACAAATTTATTGCCGTGTCTAAATTCCTGACACGGCATTTTTTGTGTCTGTTTAAATTTTAACAAAGTCGTAATAGAATATATTACGGACAAAGGAAATACGGTTCACCTCTCGGATCGTTCCTTTGAATGCAGAGTGCAGTCTGCAAATCATATATGAAGGAGTATGAAATATGAAGTTAGGGAAAGCGGTTGTTAAAAGCCGTTTCGTAATCCTTATACTTGCCGTTGCGCTGATGATTCCGTCAGCCTTGGGAATGGCATTTACAAGGGTTAATTACGACATTCTTAGTTATCTTCCCGATAACCTCGACACAATCAAGGGTCAGGATTATCTGCTTGATGACTTTGGAAAGGGTGCTTTTTCATTCCTCATCTTTGAGAATATGGATGATAAGGATGTTGCGGCAACAGAGGAAAAAATCAAAGAAATCGACCATGTTGATACGGTTCTTTGGTATGACGATTTTGCCGACATCTCAATTCCAAAGGAAATGTTGCCCGACAAAATTTATGATGCGTTCAATTCGGGAAATGCAACAATGATGGCGGTATTCTTCGATACCTCAACATCAGCTGATGAAACAATGAACGCTATCGAAGAAATCCGTTCGGTTGCCGGTAAGCAGTGCTTTGTTTCGGGTATGTCGGCAATGATTACGGATATGAAGGATATGTTTGAGGAACAGGAAATGACTTATGTTGCAATCGCTGTTGTCCTTGCGGTAATTGCAATGATGATCTTTATGGATAACTGGATTATCCCGTTTGTGTTCCTTGCAAGTATAGCGGTTGCTATCCTCGTCAATATGGGCAGTAACTACTTTATGGGTGAGGTTTCATTCATTACCAAAGCGTTGGCGGCAGTTCTTCAGCTTGCGGTAACAATGGACTACTCAATCTTCCTGTGGCACAGTTATGAAGAACAAAAGGGCATTTGTGAAAACCACAAGCAGGCAATGGCTGTTGCAATTCACGAAACCGTCCGTTCCGTAATCGGAAGTTCAATCACAACGGTTGCAGGCTTTATCGCACTTTGCTTTATGACATTCACACTCGGTCTTGACCTCGGTATTGTAATGGCAAAGGGTGTTATCCTCGGTGTTATCTCCTGTGTAACGGTTCTTCCGTCACTCATTCTTGTTCTTGACAAGCCTCTTGAAAAGACAATGCACAAGTCGCTTATTCCGTCAACAAAGAAGCTTGCAACAGGACTTGTTAAAATTTTCCCCGTATTTCTCGTAATGTTTGCGGCTCTTATTTATCCGTTCTATTCGGCATACAGCCAGACAAACAATGAGATTTACTACGATTTGTCGGAAAGTCTTCCCGAAGATATGGCAAATGTAATTGCCAACACAAAGCTTAAAGATGAATTCGGTGTCGGTACAACACATATGGTTCTTGTTGATTCTTCGCTTTCTGCAAAGGATGCAAGAAATATGACAAACGAGCTTGAAAAGGTTGACGGCGTAAAATATGTTCTCGGTCTTGAAAGCGTTGTAGGTTCGCTTGTTCCGGAAGAAGTTCTTCCCGATTCAATCACAAGCGTTCTCAAAAATGATAAATGGGAGCTTATGCTTATCAACTCTGAGTACAAAACAGCCACAGATCCTATGGCAAAGCAGATTGACGAGTTGAATAAAATCATTACAAAGTATGATAAGGACGGACTTCTCATCGGTGAAGCCGCTTGTACAAACGACCTTGTAAACATCACGACAGTTGACTTTCAGGTTGTAAATGCAATTTCTATTGTTGCAATCTTCATTATCATTGCGATTGTTGAAAAGAGTATCACACTTCCGATTATTCTTGTTGCGGTTATTGAGCTTGCTATCTTTATCAACCTCGGTATTCCGCATCTTATGGGCGAGTCGCTCCCGTTCATCACACCTATCTGTATAAGTACAATTCAGCTTGGCGCAACGGTTGACTACGCAATTTTGATGACGACACGATATAAGAAGGAAAGGTATCTCGGAAACGATAAACGCACCTCGGTTATTACGGCTCTTGAAACTTCAATTCCGTCAATTATCGTTAGTGCAATGGGACTCTTTGCCGCTACAATCGGTGTTGCATTCTACTCGGATGTTGACCTTATTTCATCAATCTGTAAGCTCCTTGCAAGAGGCGCTGTCATCAGTATGTTCTGCGTAACGCTTATTTTGCCGGCAATGTTTATGCTGTTCGACAAGGTAATTGCAAAGACAACTCTCGGTTTTAAGCCGAAAAAAATATCAAATTCGGAGGCTGCTGTATAATGAAAAAGAATAACAAGAATAATAATCACAAATTTTTAAATAAAAACTACATTAAGGGTGCTATTTCAGGCGCGCTTGCACTCACAATTCTTTGCAGCGGAGTAGGTGTTGCCGCTTATTCCGCCGGTGCAGACAATACTGCACAGGCTCTCGGTGTTCAGACAGAAAGTACGGTTGAGGCTGTTAAGAAAGCAAGCACAACTAAAGAGGCTCTCAAAAAGCTCAGCAAAAATGAAACCGTTTATGTTATTGCCGACGCAAACGGTGCGGCTAAGAAAATCATTGTAAGCGACTGGCTCAAGGGTGTAGATACAAAAGGCAAGGTAAAGGATGTTTCAAACCTCAAGGATGTTAAAAATGTTAAGGGTGACGAAACATACACGGTAAACGAAGACAATGCTTATGAGTGGGCTGCAAATGGTGATGATATTTACTATCAGGGAACAGGCACAACCGAACTTCCCGTAAAGCTCAAATTAAGCTACAAGCTCAACGGCAAAACTGTTTCTGCCGATGAAATTGCAGGCAAGAGCGGTAAGGTTACAATCCGCATTGACTATGAAAACACACAGAAGGAAAAGGTTAAGATTAACGGCAAGACAGAAGAAGTTAATGTTCCGTTCCTTATGCTTTCGGGTATGATTCTTGACGATGACAACTTCAAAAATGTTGAGGTTTCAAACGGCAAGGCTATCAATGACGGTACAAGAACAATCGTTGCCGGTTTTGCTCTTCCGGGTATGCAGGACAGCCTTGACATTGACAAGGATGAAATGGAAATCCCTGATTATGTTGAAATCACAGCAGACACAACCGATTTTGAACTTTCAACAACAATGACAGTTGCAATGAACGATATTTTCAACGATGTTGATTTTTCAAAGGTTGACGATAAGGTTGACGAGCTTAAGGATTCTCTTGATGAACTCGAAGACGCCGCAGAACAGCTTGTTGACGGTTCTTCGCAGCTTTATGACGGTATCGGCACACTTCTTGACAAGTCAGGCACACTCATTGAAGGTATTGACAAGCTTTACGACGGTGCAGAACAGGTAAACAGCGGTGCAAAAAAACTTGACAGCGGTGCAGACGGTCTTTCAAGCGGTGCAAAAACGCTTGATGACGGTGCGGCAAAGCTCAAAAACGGTGCGTCACAGCTTGATGGCGGTGCATCACAGCTTGACAGCGGTCTTGCAACACTTGCAGGCGGTGCGTCACAGGTTGACAACGGTGCGGCAAGTCTTAGCAGTTATGTTGCAACACTTGCGGGCGGTCTCGGCAAGCTTTCATCCAACAGCGCAACTCTAAACGGCGGTGCAGAACAGGTGTTTAACACACTCCTTTCAACTGCCGACACTCAGATTGCCGCCGCAGGTCTTACAGCCGACAAGCTTACAATTAAAAACTATGACAGCGTTCTTGAAGGACTTATTTCATCACTCAGCGATGAAAATGCTCAGAAGCTCGCTTACAATACAGCACTTGAAACAGTAACGGCAACTGTAAACAGCCAGAAGGATGTTATCAGAACTGCCGTTGAGGCAACGGTAAGAAAGTCTGTTACGGAACAGGTTCTTGCAGCCGCAGGTCTTGGTATGACAGCAGATCAGTATGATGCCGCTGTTGCCGCAGGTCAGGTCAGCGAAGAAGTTCAGGCTCAGGTTTCTACTGCAGTTTCTACACAAATGAGTTCATCTGCGGTTCAGGCTACAATTGACAGCAACACAGAGGCACAGATTCAGAGCCTTATCGAAACAAATATGAACAGCGAAGAGGTTCAAAGTCAGATTAAGGCAGGTGTTGCAAAAGCTCAGGCAGGCAGAAAGTCACTTCAGGCTCTCAAAACTCAGCTTGACAGCTACAACACATTCTATCAGGGTGTGCTTTCATACACAGCGGGTGTTGATCAGGCTAACGAGGGCGCTCAGCAGATTCTTGCCGGCACATACACACTCAAGGACGGCACAGGTTCACTTGTAAGCGGTGCCGGTCAGCTCAAGAACGGTTCTTCAAGTCTTAAGAGCGGCACAAGCGAACTCAAGAGCGGTACTTCAACCCTCAAGGACGGTACATCAAGCCTTAAGAGCGGTGTAAAGACTCTCAAAAACGGCACAGGCTCACTTTCAAACGGTACAACAACACTTCTTGACGGCATTGCAACGCTTAAGAACGGCGGCAAAACACTTGTTGACGGTGTACAACAGCTCAATGACGGTGCAATGACATTGTCAGACGGTATGAAGAAGTTCAAGGAAGAGGGCATTGACAGCATTGTTGATGCCGCAAACGGTGATGTCAAGGATATTATCGACCGTTTCAAGGCTGTTCAGAAAGCATCAAAGAAGTACAACAACTACAGCGGTATTTCCGATGATATGGACGGTAAGGTTGACTTTATCTACAAGACCGATTCAATCGAGAAAAAGTAATTCAATATATTTTAACAGCAAGACGAAAGGCTTATTTCCCTAACCCTTTCATACACAATATAAAAAGCAGTTATGTCGTTTGGCATAGCTGCTTTTTGCTTTGTATGATGTTTTTTGTGAATTTCAAAACTTGAAAAAATTACAAATAATAAAACGAATTTCATCGCTAACAATACTATTGCGGCGATGAAAACGGGATGCCGAAACGCCGCTTTATTAATAAATTTAACGAGATTTAAAAGTTTTGAAAAGGAGAAAACAAATTATGTCAAGCAATAACAATCAGATTAATGTACCTCAGGCAAAGGAAGCCATGGAACGCTTTAAGATGGAATGTGCCAACGAAGTAGGCGTAAACCTCAAACAGGGATATAACGGCGACATTTCTGCAAGAGAAGCAGGTTCTGTAGGCGGTCAGATGGTTAAAAAGATGATCGAGTCTTACGAAAACAGCATGAAATAAGCTTTAAAACCGATTTTCAGGGGCATATAGCTATGTGTTAGCTGTATGCCCCTATTTTTCTCGCCCACAGGCTTATTATGGGCAATTTAAGGTCAAATAAAGGCGGTGTAACATTATTCTTAAAAATATTCAATCATTTGTAACGAAATTCTTGATTTTTAAAGGCGATTTGTAACATTTTTCTAAAATCAATGCTTGAATTGCGTATTAAATGAAAATTACATCCGACTTTACGCAAAAAATCGGTCGGACAATTTTAATAAATTATCCGACCGATAAAAGTTTTATAACAGGTTGTTAAAAATTAGAAATAAAAATTAATTATAATTAATTAAAATTTAAAATAAATTTATTTGTTAGTTTCCGTAGTAATATCCATATCCCCATCCTTTTATATCTTCGTCAGTCCATGTGTTTCCATCATCATCCCAATGATTGCCGTTATTATCTGAGTAACTATAACCATTTTCGTTATCGCCATATCTATAAGTCCAATCTCCGTGGGAAGAACCGGAACTTGATGATGAACCGCTGTTTGAGTCATAGCTATAACTATTTCCACTACTGTAGTTACTATCGTTAGAACTGTAATTATTGTTTCCGCTGTCGTAGCTGTTTCCGCTGTCGTAGCTGTTTCCGCTGTCGCTGTAACTGTTTGTATTATCACTGTAGGAGTTATCGGTGTTGTTTGTGTTACTGCTCTCGGTTTGCTTCTTCTTTTCCTGTTTAGCTTTTTCTTCGGCTTTCTTTTTTGCCTCGGCTTCTTTTTTAGCCTTTGCTTCAGCTTCGGCTTTTTCAATAGCAGTTATTCTGTCATTATACGAACTAATCAATTCGTCAGGCTTTTTATCGTAGTTGTCAATATCCTTTTTATAGAATACATTGCTTTTTTCGGAATCAATTGTTTTCTTTAAAGCCTCAAGATTATCAATACAAGACTGCAACTTTTTTTTATCGTTAGTTTTTTTAAGAGTTTTGCTGTCAATAGTGTTATCTTTTATTGCCTTATCATAATCATCTGTGAAAAACTTTTGCATTTTTGCAAGTGTTTCATTGTACTTTGGCTCAACAGAGTTTAACACTTCAACCTTGATTTCATCACTTGTTGATGGCTTGTTCTTAATGAAATCGGATAATATAACTAACTTTTTGGCTCTGTCGGTTTCCTTTGTGAATTTTGAGTATGTATCGTCAATACTTTTGTCTTGCTGTTCTGTCTGTTGCTGTATGGTGTAATTGTTGTAAGCATTTACGCCGAAGATTGTACCGACAACGGCAATAATCGCTACACAAACCACTGCAATAATTATAATTACTTTCTTTTTCATTTTAACCCCTACAATTTCTATTTGCGATTATATGTTTACATTATATATGTCTGCGTTTCAAAAGTCAATTATTAACATCTTGTTTCATAAAAAACAGGACTGCACATTCGCACAGCCCTGAAAATTGAATTGTTAAATTGATTAAGCCTCGGCTCTGTTGATTGCGTTGAGAACACCGAGTACCGATGCAACATTGACATTCGAATCAATGCCGATGCCGAAGATATTCTTTCCGTCAGGCTTTTTGAGTTCGATATATGAAACAGCCTTTGAGTCGGAACCCTGAGAAATTGCGTGCTGGCTGTATGAGATGAACTCATACTTGTCAAGACCGACCTTTTTGATTGCATTGAAGAATGCGTCAATAGGACCGTTGCCGACACCGCTGAGAGAAACCTCTTCGTTGCCGTCAATCTTCATCTTGCCCTTGAAGTGAACATAATCATTGCCGTTTTCGCTCTCTTCGTAAATCTTTCTGCTTGAGAGAACATATTTCTGCTTATGCTCAAGATAATTCTTCTCGAACACCTCAAACAGCTCTTTCGGAATAAGCTCTCTGCCAAGCTCCTCACATTTTGCCTGAACAAGCTTTGAAAATTCGGGATGCATTCTCTTCGGAAGGTCATAACCGAAGTTATTGTTCATAACAAAAGCCGCACCGCCCTTACCGGACTGTGAGTTGATTCTGATAATCGGCTCATACTCTCTGCCGACATCGGCAGGGTCAATCGGAAGATACGGAATTTCCCAGTAATCAGTTCCGCTTTCTTTCATATACTTCATACCCTTGTTGATAGCGTCCTGATGTGAGCCCGAGAATGCAGTAAATACAAGCTCGCCGATATATGGCTGACGAGGATCAATCTTCATATTTGTGCAACGCTCGTAGATTTCACGGAGCTTTGGAAGATTTGAAAAGTCAAGCTTAGGATCAACGCCCTGTGTGAACATATTAAGTCCCATTGTAACGATATCCATATTACCTGTACGCTCTCCGTTGCCGAAGAGTGTACCCTCAACCCTTTCAGCGCCTGCAAGCAATGCAAGTTCGCCTGCGGCAACACCGCATCCACGGTCATTGTGTGGGTGAATACTGATGATAGCGGCGTCACGATGTTTAAGATTTCTTACAAAGTATTCAATCTGATCTGCATATGTGTTCGGTGTACACATCTCAACAGTATTAGGAAGATTGACAATCAACTTGTTTTCGGCAGTCGAACCGAGTGCCTCGATAACTCTGTCGCAGATTTCAACAGCGTTTTCAGGCTCAGTACCGCTGAAGCTTTCGGGAGAATATTCAAATCGGAAGTTTGTATCTCCGTCATATTCATCCGTAAGCTGTTTAATAAGCTTTGCACCGTCAACGGCAATTTTGATTACACCGTCCATATCTGTTTTGAAAACAACTTTTCTTTGGAGAGTTGAAGTTGAGTTGTAGAAATGAACGATAACATTCTTAGCACCCTTAACAGCCTCAAAAGTTTTTCTGATAAGATGCTCTCTTGCCTGAACAAGAACCTGAATTGTTACATCATCGGGAATGTGGTTGTTTTCGATAAGCTCACGGCAGATTTCGTATTCTGTTTCTGACGCACTCGGAAAACCGATTTCGATTTCCTTAAAGCCCATATCGCAAAGTGCGTGGAAAAATTCGAGCTTTTCTTCAAGGTTCATAGGATCGACAAGTGCCTGATTACCGTCACGAAGGTCAACACTGCACCAGATAGGTGCTTTTGTTATAGTATTGTTTGGCCACTGTCTGTCCGGCAGATTGATCTGCTTAAAGGGAATGTACTTTTCAAATGATGGTTTCATATAATAACCTCCTGTTAAATAGCACAAAAAAATCGCCCCCCTAAACAAAGGGACGAATAAAATCCGTGGTACCACCCGTATTCAAGAACACATCACTGTGTTCTCCTTAAAGACTTCTGACAAAGTCCCGACCGATAACGCAGTCTTGCGTTTCGCATTACATATATATAGTATATACACTTCACACGAAAAACTCGGGGATGAGCTATCCATACAATGTTCCATGCTGACTCACACCAACCGTCAGCTCTCTTTGCCGGTTCATTTGCATCTTGTTCCCGTCAATGTTTTTAAGGGGATTCATTTGTTAATACTATTATATATATATACCCATTCTTTGTCAAGAAAATTGTTTTGAAAATCTGTCGAATAAAGTTTATTTTTTAAAAAAGGGTGTATATAGTGAATTTTGGGATAAAATAAACAACCAGTAAGTTTAAAATGTAGAATTTGCCGATAATGTAAAAAAGATAAAAAAATTGTAAAAAAAGGGTTTACAAAAGAGGGAAGTGCTGATATAATATCAACTGTTGCGCTGAGAGGCGAGGCAGACAAGAGAAAACACAGACGGTGAAAGAGTGTGGAACGCACGGAAGTGGAGAGTCAACATTCAGAAAGTAATCAAAAGTGTTGCTCGGTTTTGATTTTAAAAGCTGAAAAAACTTTTTAAAAAACTTTTGAAAAGTGCTTGACAAAATCAAAACAGCGTAGTATAATAGCTCTTGCACTGCTGAGGTGTGCGACTTCAAATGAAGAAAGCAAACAAGCCTTGAAAGTGCGTAGGACCTTGAAAATTGAACAACGAGAAAATAGTAAAGAAACCCGTAATGACTTTGAGGAAAGCTCAAAGAATTACAGTGAGATGTACACTAAAAAGCATCAGGAATTACGGATATAGTCAGTGACATATTCGTCAATGAGCGATTAAAGCTCTGAAATTGATTTGAACAGCTGAAAGGCTGTTGAGATACAAATTTTAGAGAGTTTGATCCTGGCTCAGGACGAACGCTGGCGGCGTGCCTAACACATGCAAG
>ENA-OPDF01000135-OPDF01000135.1-human-gut-metagenome-genome-assembly--contig:-NODE-135-length-51530-cov-3.323186_pt1 | contig 51530 bp, 85 predicted proteins | sample MGYA00241575_ERZ501501 | MGnify/ENA primary metagenome ERZ501501 (study PRJEB25962, sample SAMEA1972229) | human gut metagenome | biome: human gut; feature: human-associated habitat; material: faeces... | reverse complement strand
AGAGGGATCTGACATATACCTGTCTGTTCCCGGCGTCCCACTATGTGGTTGGACAGGAGAAGATGGAGAAGGCACTGAAGAGGATAGAGGCAGAGCTCAAGGACAGAGTTGCGTATTTCAAGTCAAAGGATAAACTCATTGAGGCCCAGCGTATTGAGGAGAGAACTAACTTTGATATGGAGATGATGCGGGAGACTGGATTTTGTTCTGGAATAGAGAATTATTCAGGACCTCTGGCAGGCAGATCAGCCGGGGAGACGCCGAGCACACTTCTGGATTTCTTTGATGACGACTTTCTTCTTATTATAGATGAGTCACATATGACTGTGCCTCAGGTTGGCGCGATGTATTCGGGAGACCGATCCCGTAAGATGAATCTGGTTGACTATGGATTCAGGCTTCCATCTGCACTTGACAACAGGCCGCTCAACTTCTCGGAATTTGAGCAGAAGCTTGATCAGGTCATGTTTGTATCAGCCACACCGGGCAAATACGAGGAGGAGCACCAGATGCTCATGGCTGAACAGATCATCAGACCTACGGGACTTCTGGATCCGCCGGTTGAGGTCAGACCGGTTGAGGGACAGATAGATGATCTGCTGAAAGAGGTCCGCAAGGAGACTGAGCAGGGACACAAGGTGCTTGTAACAACACTTACCAAGCGTATGGCTGAAGATCTCACCAGCTATATGAGAGATAATGATATAAAGGTGAAATATCTGCACTCGGATATAGACACTATGGAGAGGGTTGAGATAGTGAGAGATCTCCGTCTTGGCGTATTTGATGTGCTTGTTGGAATCAACCTTTTGAGAGAGGGACTTGACATACCGGAGATCACTCTGGTGGCAATACTGGATGCTGATAAGGAAGGTTTCCTGAGATCGGAGACATCACTCATCCAGACCATAGGAAGAGCAGCCCGAAATGTGGATGGACATGTCATCATGTATGCGGATACTATCACGGGCTCCATGAAGTATGCCCTCGATGAGACGAGCAGACGTCGTGAGATACAGCAGAAGTATAATGAGGAACATGGAATAACCCCTAAGACTATAGAGAAGAGCATAAGGGATCTCATAACCATAGAGGTGAAGAAGGAGGAACTTCCAGAGGAGGATAAGGACGCTGAGTCCATGACGAAGAAGGAGCTTCAGAAGGTTATCGCCAAGCTGACCAAGAAGATGAATATGGCGGCAGCAGACCTCAACTTTGAGGTGGCGGCGGAGATCAGAGATCAGCTCAAGGTGTACAAGGCGGCACTGAGAGATTATGATAAAGAATAGATGGATGCAGGGGTAGATAATTAAGATATAACAAATATAAATGATAAAGAGAAAAGGTTAGATCAAGATGGAAGACAATAAGAATTATGAACGTGGTGAGCATCTGGAGAATATAACGGATGCGAGCATGAAAGATGATGATTATTTCAACGCCAGCAGGAATATTGACAGGAAGTATATTACTATTGAGGGCGCACGTGAAAATAATCTGAAGAATATCAATGTCAAGATTCCAAGGGACAAATTTGTTGTCGTGACAGGACTTTCGGGATCAGGTAAGTCTTCACTGGCATTTGACACGATATATGCGGAGGGACAGAGACGATACATGGAGTCGCTGTCCTCCTATGCGAGACAGTTCCTTGGACAGGCTGAGAAGCCGGACGTGGATAAGATAGAGGGACTTTCCCCTGCAATCTCCATAGATCAGAAGTCAACAAACAGAAATCCTCGATCCACAGTTGGCACTGTCACTGAGATATACGACTATTTCAGACTTCTCTATGCCAGAGTGGGAATACCACACTGCCCGAACTGTGGTAAGGTCATAAGCAGACAGACGGTTGACCAGATGGTGGATGAGATCATGAAGCTACCTGAGAGGACAAAGTTCATGGTGCTTGCGCCTGTGGTCAGAGGCCGAAAGGGAGAGCATGTAAAGCTGCTGGAGAAGGCAAAGAAGAGCGGATTTGTCAGAGTGGTTGTCGATGGCAGCATGTATGAGCTGTCGGAGGAGATAAAGCTCGATAAGAACAAGAAGCACAGTATAGATATAGTTGTCGATCGTCTGGTTGTAAGACAGGATGTGGAGAGGCGACTCACAGATTCCATAGAGACCGCACTTCAGCTTGCAGAGGGGCTTATGAAGATTGAGGTGATCGGGGAGAGGGATGAGAATGGTGTTCAGAAGGAGAATACCATTATCAATTTCTCAGACAGCTTTTCATGCCCGGATTGTGGAATCAGCATAGATGAGATAGAGCCGAGAAGCTTTTCGTTCAACAATCCATTTGGCGCATGCCCGACATGTGCAGGTCTTGGCTTCAAGATGGAATTTGATCCGGATCTTATGATACCCGATCAGAGTTTGTCGATAAATGATGGAGCAATTGTGGTTCTGGGATGGCAGTCGTGCAATGATGGCAAGAGCTATTCCAATGCCATACTCAGGGCACTCAGTGCGGAGTATGGATTCTCTCTTGATACACCATTTCAGGAATATCCACAGGATATAAAAGATCTCTTATTATATGGAAAGAACTCTCGCCCGGTTAAGGTGCATTATAAAGGACAGCGCGGGGAGGGAGTGTATGATATAACATTTGAGGGACTCATAAAGAGTGTTGCCAGAAGATACAGGGAGACATCTGCGGAGTCCACAAAGGCCGAGTATGAGACATTCATGACTGTAACTCCGTGTGAGGTCTGTGGTGGCAAGAGACTTAAGCCGACAGCCCTTGCTGTTACAGTTGGAGATAAGAATATTGCCGAACTTACAGAACTACCTATCACAGAACTTGCAAAGTTCATGAAAGATCTGGAACTCACTGACAGACAGAAGATGATAGGTGCGGCCATACTCAAGGAGATAAGGTCGAGACTGCATTTTCTTATTGATGTGGGACTTGACTATCTGTGTCTGAGTAGAGGTACAAGTACGCTCTCAGGTGGAGAGGCACAGAGAATAAGACTTGCCACGCAGATAGGTTCAGGTCTGGTCGGAGTTGCATATATTCTGGATGAGCCAAGTATCGGACTTCACCAGAGGGACAATGACAAGCTGATAGCAGCGCTCAAGAATCTGAGAGACCTTGGAAATACGCTTATCGTTGTAGAGCACGACGAGGATACCATGAGGGCGGCGGATCACATTATAGATATAGGACCGGGAGCCGGTGCAAATGGTGGATATGTGGTAGCTGAGGGTACGGCTGAAGACATTATGAAATGTGAGAATTCTATCACCGGTGACTACTTAAGTGGCAGGAAGAAGATAGAGGTTCCGGATGTGAGGAGAAAGCCAACCGGATGGCTCACTGTCAAGAATGCTTACTCTTGTTGATGGAACAATTATAAGCGGATCATTTTATTCTTATGACGGCAAATATATTTCTCTTTTAGGATATTATTTGACCTCTGAAAACCGTATACAGTATAACGATTCTATCATTGTTGTTGGTCTAGAAAGAATTCTATATTTTGAGACAAAAAAACAGTAAATTTTTCTTGACAAAACACTGTTTTGTATGCTATAATATAAGTATAGACAGGGATGGGGTGAATATTGTGTATCGGTATATTATAGATTACGATGCCGAGGTCACAGTTGGAAGTATTGTTGCTACCAGCATTGGTAGTTTATACAAATACTGTGTTATCAAAGAGCGTGCGAACGGAAATGTGGATGTACAGTGTTTGTCCGATGGTGAAATATACAAAAATATACTAAAAACGGTATTTGGTGTCAAATTTTCCATGGAACAAGAAATGGAGTAGTCTATGCCCATATATCAATTTTGTAACAACATATATGACAACGTGAAAGTCGGCGACATTGTTTCTGTAACTCACGACGAAGCATGTTTGGCAAGATATATCATTAAAAAGAAAAAGCGAACAAATAAATGTCTTGACGTACAAAATATTAAAACAGGAACTACATTCAAAGATGTTCATGCAAACACATTTTCTTATATTGTTATGTATGATGCAGAGATGGAGTGATAATATGCAATGGATGCGCTGTCCATGTGATAAAATTTACAAGATGGCAGATATTGGCGATTTTTTACAGCAATATATCCAGTCTGATGTTTTTTATAGAATCATTAAAAAGAACAGTGATCGTACATTTGATTTGATGGTTCTTATCAGAAGAGCAGACGGAGGTGTATATGAGGAACGCTGTATATATAACATAAGTTCATACCACTTTTCATTCATTGCTAAAAACAATATCAGCATGGAGTAGGATGGTAAAGATATGGGATGGGAAATGTATGACGGAATAGATATGTATCGTGTGGCAAACATTGGAGATTGCATTCGGTTTGATTACAGCTCAAGATCCGTATACGAGGTTATAGGAAAAAGTAATGGGGCACTCGATGTTAAATATGTGCCAGATGGCAAGATTTATCGGCAAGTACAGCCTACATTGTTTACGCTAATTAGGCGAAGAGAGGTTGGTATGGAGTAATGGCCAGACCAAAGAAGGAAAAAGAGGTCGCATTTTGTCCAATTTGTGGAAAAGAAATGTCAGGCGGAGACCCAATTAAGCTGAATTTAGAGCAATTATCTGGCAGAGCAGGGTATCATTTTTCTTTTGAGACAAGAATGGAAATGTGTCCAGAATGTTCGTCTAGTCTCATAACATATTTAGAGAGGTGGTTTAAGGCAAACGACAAGACGCACAAGTATAAGAAATTTGTCGCAAAGGGTTGATAATTGTGAAAAGTGGAATGTATAACCGAGAAATATTTTGGCCTGACGACTTAGAAGAAGCCGTTCAGGACTTTTTTAGCAGAAAAATGACCATTTGCAGAACGGAGCATTATGACCAAAGAGCGCAGGAATATGGGGTCAATAAGGGCGCATATAGGACGGCTTTGAGCGGAAAGGTTATTGAAGTTACGGTTTCTGGTGGATGTATTGTAAAAGCTGTTACAAGAGTTTCTAATAGAAAGAAAGAGGGTCAAGATATGATTTTTCCAATTTCTTTTTGTTGGGACCCATATCTGGAAACTTTTGTGGCGATTGTAAAAACAGTATGGGAGAATAATAGTGAGGATCATCATCCAACAAAAGACATAAAAAAGTATGTTCAATCCTAAAAAAAAACAGCAAATTTTTCTTGACAAAACACTGTTTTATGTGCTATAATAGAAATATAGAAAGGGCGGTGAAAAGATGTTCGATTTAGATGACATGATCTTTGCGGAAGATTACAAGATACATAGTACGAAGAGGGGTTAATATTGTGAAGCGTTCTGAAAAACTTTCTGAATTTCTCAACTTTATCTGTCAAGTAAAGCCTGAATATGATTATTATTTAGATGTACAGGCGGATGCGGAGGCAAAAATTCTTGATCTTCTTCATGAGATTGAACTTGTTCCACATAATGCCTTCGATATGGTAAAAATCTATAAGCAGTTGCGGGAATCCAGAAAGCAAAGACGCTTGGCAAAAGACTCTATTCGGGAGCTGACTCCGCTTGTAACGTGGGTAGAGGACAACAAGAAAGAAATCGAAGCCCTCAAAAGAACGCTTGGCGACGTGCGTAAGGTGGAGAAAATGGAAGATGTGCGGATATACCTATACCGCACAGAAATCGTTGCAGAGACGCTTAAAAAGAACGATAAGGTATAGTTTTGGACGCTTAGCCGAATTGGTTAAGGCAACCAGCTCATAACTGGTAGAATACGGGTTCGAGTCCCCTAGCGTCCACCATAAAAACTATAAGAGGGAGGTTATAATATGCGTAAGTTGGCAACGATTAGAGAAATCTCCAATATCCGACCAATCGAGGGTGCAGATAAGATTGTGGTCGCTCAAGTTGACGGATGGGAATGTGTTGTTCAAAAAGACGAGTTCCAAATTGGACAACACATTGTCTATGTAGAAGTTGACTCTGTTGTTCCAAAGCGTCCGGAATTTGAATTTTTGCGCCCTCGCAAGTTCAGAGTCCGCACAATCAAACTTCGTGGTCAGGTTAGCCAGGGACTGGTTTTGCCGCTTTCTATTCTTCCAAATGGCACCGGATGTGATCTTGGTGACGATGTTACAGATGCGCTTGGTATCAAGAAATATGACCCAGAAGCTCAACAAGAGGCAAAACTTCTAAGCAAACAGCCAAAAACTCCAAAAAGTGCGTTTGCAAGGTTCTTCATGCGTTGCAAGTGGTATCGCAAGCTGTTTTTGAAATCAAAGCGTAAGGGCGGATTCCCAGAATGGATTGCAAAGACGGATGAAACCAGAATTCAGAACTTGCCACAGCTTTTTGAGGCCGTTCGAGATCGGGGAGTAGAGTTTTCTGTCACAGAAAAGATGGATGGCCAATCTGCCACCTATTATCTGCGAAAAGTTTCCAAGAGGAAGTATGAATTTGGTGTTTGTAGCCGGAATATCCACCTTGAGACACCAGACGACAGTTCATATTGGACGGTGGCAAAAAAATATGGCATCGAGAACGTTCTAAAGAAGCTTATTGGAGACTATGATACCATTGTTTTGCAGGGTGAAATCTGTGGAAATCAGATTCAGGGCAACAAGTATCACATCAACGGATATGAGTTGTTCGTGTTCAATTTGATTTATCCAGATCACAAATGTACAACAGCAGAAATCAAACAGATGCTTGAGCCGCTTGGCATCCAATCTGTTCCAATCGTTGAAGAGAGAAAGAAAGTACCAAATACGATTGCAGAGCTTGTTGAATATTCCAAGGGAAACTCTGTTGTGCGTAATGGCCAAAAACGTGAGGGTGTTGTAATGCGCAACGCTCAGAGAAATATCAGTTTTAAGGTTATCAACCCAGATTTTCTGCTTGCAGAAAAAGACTAATTTTGTTCGTCCTTTCATATTATAGATTTGTATTCCTATCCCAGCACCCATCCATCCACCTTCAATGAAGTCTCAAAGATGGCGTCGCCTCGCTTTCTTTGATGGTGGACAAGTGTTTGAGTAAGAAACACTTGTCCACCACGGATGGGATAACTTAAATTGTGTTTCATATAACCAATCCTTTCATTCTTCTGTTTGAGGGTAGGTGTTTGTATCAGAAATACCTACCCTATGCGGAAGAAAAGTCTTATCCTATAACAAAACGAGGCCACAGAATGACGGCTGTCATTTCTAATGCACAACATGATAAGTTGTTGATAATTAAAAAAGCAAGTGATTTGTAGAGTCTTTCTTTGTTTTTGAATGATCTGTGGCTTCGTTTTGTGATAGGATGTGATTGGATGATACTATGTAATCATGGCTGTATGCCCTGTTGCGATTTTTGTATCTATGCAATTCATGAATATTTTACCATAGATGGCAAAACGCATAGGGGTGGTCCAATAGGATGTTCTCTACATAAAGATGAAGAGCATCAAGAAATCGCTGATTATTGCGGATTTTGCGATGATTTTCACTGTTTTCGTGTAAAATAGGGAGGTAACAAACATGAAAGAGTCTCCGGATAAATATATGATCTATAATATTCGGCCTATTGTTGGCAATTTGAAGCCAATCCATAGAAATATCCTTGGGCTGTCTGTTCAAACACGGCTGTTAGAAAAAGGTCAACCGTGGGTTGCCTATGCAGAAGATTATGGCGCATTTCATACCTCTACTGTGGTAGATATTGTGGACAATGGGGATGATTTATGCATCGAGACGGCAAACACAAAATATTTTTTGAAAAAACTGTAAATTTTTCTTGACAAAACAGTGTTTGGTGTGCTATACTAGAATCATGAAAAACACGGCCCCTAAGACAAACTGGTTGCGTCGCCAGCCCTTCAAGCCGGAGAAGCGGGTTCGAGTCCCGCAGGGGCTACCACTAAAAAAAGGAGGTTGGTTGAAATGAGTAAAGGTCATCGCTTTAATGTTGGCGATATTGTGACGCTAAAACCAGGAGTCAGTAAATATCGTGTGACTGGTCAAGGGTGTATATGTGAAGTGCTTGATCTATATCAAAATGATACAATCCATGTATATGTAATTAGGGCATCAGAGGGTGCAGAAGATGGTCAAGGGGAAAGATTTTCAGTAGATGGAAGCTGTTTCATGTATGCTGATGCATTGATGGAATAAGAATTGAACCTCGAAAACAGAATATTGTCTATCGCCTAACTATGTGAAGAAGGTGTCAACTTGCATAGAAGTGGTGTATGTGGCGGCGGTAAATGACAGATATGTTATTGTTCTAGCCGTTCTGACATTGGCGACAGTGTTGGAAAATCTGGAAACCGGAAATCACAAGCTGCTGTGCTGGTTCTACTGGTCACTAAAGGTCGGGTACTGCTGGTCTGGATAATAGACGCTACTGTGTAGAATAAGCCTGATTGGACGGTGTGGAAACCGTAAACCATAGGGTAATCCAAACAACCAGATTCGTCTTGATGTTGTGGAAACGCAACTATAACAGCAGTCGTTCGGTGGAGTAGCCCAATGACGTTACGAATTGAAGATTTAGATACATGTTTTTTTGTAATCCTAAATTTCTGAATGATGGGTGAAACTTGCTGGTACTCAATCCAGCTACGACTTAGAGGTGCTTGCACCTGTGGCAAGAAGTTTAGGGGAGACGTTCCCTAGGCTCAGACTTGTCGCTCGTATGACCGAATATAGTGGATGGTAGAGATTGGTAGGGCGAAGGTCCAGGCAGTAGACAATATTCTGTTTTCGAGGATTGTGTTGCGGAGGAATTGTTATGAAGCTATATTTTGACAACGGTCATAGTGTTAGAACAATCGCCGATGTTTCGGACGAGTCTGACGCATTTTTCAAAATGAATCAGTTTTGTGCAGAGCGTTCATATAAGATTCCATATATCCGTAAATGGAAATCAACATTGAATGGTATCTCGTGTTGGAATTTCGATGTTGGTTCACATACACAATTCTTTTATCTAACAGAATAACTTTATGGTTACAAAGCGGACAATCAGTAAAAATGTTATCAAATTTGTTCATATAAATACCTCTTTCTAATAGTTAAAGTAGAATACTGATTGTTTTCGTTTTGTATAATAGGATTAGATATTTCCAAGATATCTAATCCCATGCCGGAACGGATGTTGTGTACCCGTTCCGGCACATATGGCACCGTCGTCTAACTGGCCTAGGACGCAGGACTCTCAATCCTGAAATGAGTGTTCGAGTCATTCCAGTGTCACCATTTAATTTTATCCATAGGAGATCGGTATGAAAATTACATTTGAAGGCAAAGAGGGTCCATTTGTCGCAGAGAAGTTGCGGAATGGCGAATCTGGCGTTATAACAAAGATTAACAACCAATTATCCCCGATTATTTCTATCAATGAAAGATGCGTAACCGTTCCACCAACTGCTAATTACAAATACCTCATTAACCAGATTGTATTTTGCAGAGTTGGTGGAAACTACTTTTTCTACAAGATTGTTAACATTAAGGGTTTGAAGTATCAGGTTGGTGACAATCATGGAAAATTATATGGTTGGATCGGCAAAAAGGATATTTTAGGTTTGTATGTAAGAACATTTGAAGAGTAAACGTGTTTTGAGAGCATCAAGAGGCTGGCAGACATTTTCTCACCTCCAACAATATCTCTATCCCCACCTCTTTCTTTCCTTTCTTGCCAGCCTCTTGATGCTCTCAAACGAGGAGGATTTACTATGTTCTATGTCAATGATATTGTGTGGTGTACAGAAGCGAATCATAAATATTTTCATCGACCCGGCATTGTCGCTGAGCGATATGCAAAACACCGTGCTCTTCGTGTTAGGCTATTAAGAAAAGATGGAAGTGCGTCTCCCATTTCGTTCTTTGGTCCAGAAGAAAACTTTGAATATGTGAATATGGCGTGTTGGCAGAGCGGTTTAATGCAACAGTCTTGAAAACTGTAGAGGACAAATCCTCCGTGGGTTCAAATCCTACACACGTCGCCAAATCAGCAAACTCCAAATAAGTCAAAAAGAGGTAAGAAAAATGAAAAAAAATCAGTTTGGAAAAGAAGTATTAAAGTTGTGCATTGACAGGGATATTACGCTGAAAGACCTATCAACAAAGAGCGGTGTATGTTACGCCACACTGTTAAATTCTTGTACTAAAGAGGGCCCAACAACGGAAACGGTATATAAGGTTTCTGAGGGTCTTGGTTTGTCTGAGGCCGGAGCGAGAAAGCTGAGTAGATTTGCCAGAAGTCCGCACACGCAGAGCCTTTCTATTGGAAGGGTTAAGATGTATGGACTTTCTGATGGAAAAAGAAATGCAATTATTGAGCTTTGTCATCTGCTCCGTGATACAGATGAAACGCAGATTAGAAAAATGATTTGCGAATTGAAGAAGTGATTTTAAATTTCCCACATTAGGGGAATTAAGACTTTTGCATTTTCTTTTTGCCCTGGTTTCTTTTGGCGTTTCCTAAAAGTAAACCATAGTGGACAGGATGGTGTTTTTGTGTGAAAAATCTCAGATTTGCCAAAGATGTAAATGGTATACCTTATCATCTTGGTGATCGTGTTAATGGCGTTGGCACATTCGACTGCTATAAAAACGGAACACTTATTTACGAAGAAGATAGGTTTATTCTTATGTTTAGAGGCATGAGATTTGAGCCAACAGATCAATTTGAGATTATCACTATGGACATGGAATAACTGGGTGTAGCGCAGTTGGCAGCACACGTGATTTGGGGTTACGGGGCCGGGAGTTCGAGTCTCCCCACTCAGACCATATAGAGGCATAGCACAACGGTAGTGCATCAGACTTTGACTCTGTTGATAGTGGTTCGACTCCACTTGCCTCTTCCATTTTTAATAGTCAGGGGGGGGGGGGCATGTTGAGCCTCAAAGAATTTCGCATAACCCTTTACATCCTTGGTGCTCTTTTAGTAGCGTGTGTCATTGTTGCCTGCTATCAAAAAGAGCCAGAGGTTGTTACTGAGACTCAAGTTGTGTATAAAACGATTGAAGCCGAACCAGAAGAACCGTATTTCTATGTCACGTCTGTTGAACGTGAACTTCTTGCAAGAATGGTTTGGGCAGAAGGAAGAGGGGAACCGCTGGAAGCACAAAAGGGAATTGTGTCTGTTGTATTTAATCGTGCTATGTCTTGTAACAAGACAATTACAGAGATTATCTATGCAGAAAATAATGGTATTCCACAATTCTCAACAGCAAGTTTATTAGACCATATTACACCAACAGAAGATCAGTACCGGTGTGTTGATGAAATTATTTGGGATGGGCCATCTATGCCAAGTTGGGTACAGTATTTTCGTGCTGGAAAGCATCATAACTGGTCAAGTCAATATGTTGGGTATGAGGTCATAGGAAATACGTATTTTGGAGGCTTCGAGATGGGAGCCTAACATGCGTGAAGATTGCGTTGGTTATTTTAGAGGTAAGTGTGGCATTTTAAGCCCAGCAGATTGTGATGGATGCAAATTTTTCTGTACAAAGCGTGGCGCAGAAGCCAGAAGGTATCATGCGGCAGAAATCCTTGAGAGAAAAGGTTTGACACCGTGTATAAAAATTCAAGAAGATGGAAAAATGATAATGTCTACAAGAAAAGTATAAAAAGGAAAAAGGTGGTCGTATGGCAAAAATCGAATGTCTTTCTGCAACCCCATATCTTCGGTTTACGAAACCTGGACAGCTTCGCCTCTTAAAAGCGATAGCAAGTCAAGGAGACAGATGCACGGTCTTTCTGTTTACAGAGCGGAACGGTGCGGCTTTTGATGTAAAAGAGCTGTATGTTCCAAAGCAAAGTTGTGGGACTTCGCAGAACATCGTTCAGGAAGAAGAACTGAATATCTTGAAGAAGGGATATGGTGTTTGTTGCTGTCTTGGAAATACGGTCAGTTGTGGCATTGACGCAAATTCAGAAAAGACATTTAAGGCGTTCTTTGGTCCATTGAAAGAACAGATTCGTATGAATATGACGAAATCTGGCTCATTCTATGTTGACATTGTGCTTGGTGATTTTGTGGTCAAAGAGGCAAGCGTTGTAAATATTGACCCAATGACGCAGGACGATGTTGACAAGGCCAAGAAAGTTCTGAAAGAACAGACGACAGCGTGGAATTATAAGGATGGCTACGACCAACCTCCAAGAATTATCTATGAAACTCCCGACTTTATTGTCAAAAACTATGATTGGCGGAAATTGGTAGGTGTGAAATGATTTACAAGAATGGATTTGTTTCTCTGTGTAAGGCCAACAAGAAAGACTTGTATCGTTGGCTGACACAACAGCTTACCAGTTATTACGGCAAAGATCATGTTGTGGCAAAAGCCGGGTATTTATTTTGTCATGGAAACATTGGTGTGTGTTTGTCTGCACATATTGATACGGTGTTTAAGCAACCACCATATGAGTTCAGGTTTGACGAGGAAATTGTTTCTTCACCGCAGGGAATTGGTGGTGACGACAGGTGTGGAATCTATGGCGTTCTCTACATCATGTCAGAGATGGAAAAGAAGAAGCAAAAACCATATATCTTCTTGTCTACTGACGAAGAAGTTGGTGGAAGCACAACAAAGATTGGTGCAAAGGATTGCAAAGATTTGGCAAAAGGCATCAATTTTATCTTGGCTCTTGACCGCCAGGGAAGTGTAGACTCTGTATATTATCAGTGTGACAACAAAGAGTTTAAGAAGTGGATTGACGATCATGGGTTCACAGAAGCACAGGGGACAAGAACGGATATTTGTACCTTGTGTGACGAATGGGATGTTGCTGGCGTAAATTTTAGTGTCGGTTATTATAGCAACCACACAGAAAGGGAAACTGTTCATCTTGATGAATTATATGTTACGCTGGAAAAGTGTATGTATATCATCAATGATATGGACCCAAACAAAAAGTTTCCATTTCAAAAGAAAGCCGTTACAACATCTAAACAATATTACTATGGCGGCAATCAGAGCATTTATGATGAAGAATTCATGGTAAATGACAACGTTTTCACTAAGCAATATCTTGTCCGTGCATATAAAGAGCCAATTTACAACAGCACATGTCTCTTTGAAATTCCTGCATATACCAGCCTGCGAATTTCTGCGATTAGTGGAACATGGTGCAAGGTGGAATATAAGGGAAAGTATGGATGGGTCAACCAGTTTAATTTGCTCTTGAATTACTATACGTAATTTCCAAAAATAGGTTAATAGAGAGGGGTGGTCGCCTTTGCTTGTGTAGAGGCGTTTTGAATAGTAGGTGCAAACAAGTTGTTACAAAGATGGAAAAAAACAGGAGGAAAAATTTATGATTAACACTTTTAAGGATGTTCTCCCTGGCGCAATCGTGACCTCTGCTCAGGGCAAGGAGTATGTCGTTCTGGTGGACGATGCTGGCAATCGTGGCCTGTTCACTCAGAAGGGAACCTGGATTCGTCCCAACGATGGCGAGCTGACCTTCGGCAAGAATCACATGAATGTGCAGAAGATCGAGGATTTCGACACTCTGCCTGTTCTGGATCGTGTTTCTGAGGGTCTGAAGTATATCTTCACCGGTCGGGCGAACTGCGCACCTCTGGCCGTCTCCTACACCGCAGAGAACCCCCGTGTTGCTGAGGCTCGTGCAGAAATGGCTCGTCTCAGGGAAGCTATGGATGCACAGCAGGCGATCATTGATCGTTATCGCTAATCTATCTCGCAGAGGCGGGCTTTGTCCCGCCTCTAAATCTTGGAACTGGTGTTTTACCTTGGGTTCAATCCCCAAGTCCGAGAATATGTAAAAAGGAGATCAAACATGGAACACAGTGTAGTCGTTGACGAGAAGAAAGAAAAGTTTACCAATGTTCCACCAGCATTGGAGGGAATTGAATTTGGCGATTATATTGTCATTTCTCAATTTCCAGATACCCATAAGTATACAAAAGAACAGTTGTGGTTAAAAGACATTCGGTTCCGTGCAAAAGAGCTGTTCAGAGTTTGTCTTGCGAACGGAGATCCGATTTCTATTGCAATCAGGCCGGACATTCCTGAAACACATAAGAAGATTCTGCGTGAAAATGGCTACACTGGTGACTTTTCATATCAAAGCATTACTTTCTATGCAGATCAGTGTACGTTTTATGACAAGATTCCTGGCGAAAAGAAAAAGGAAGAAGTAAAAACCTATTCTATTCATCATGAACGGCAGGATCGTAAAATCATTGATGAAATGATCGCAAAGGTGGATCGTGAACGTTTCATCAAGCTCTGCAATATTGCCATGGGTCGTGGTGCAAAGGTAAATGACAAGGTTGTAGACAAGTATCTGGAAGAGTGGGCAAAGGCAAAGTATGACTACTATGTTGCCTTTGGCAATAATCTGGTAATTGCTAAGCCTATCGAGTTCAAGATGGACGATACAGAAATTTCTTCCATGGTCTTTGATCTGTATAAGAAATATCCACGTTATGCGGCAACAATGGAAAAGATTGTGGAGGATGGCGGCGGTATGAAGCCGTTTATTGAAAACGCCATGCCTCGTTCTTCTTTCTTTTCTAAGTATTGCGACAAGAAGATGTATCAGCAGGGCATGAAGGTTTCTAAGTTCTTGAAGGAACTTTATGCAACACCTCGTTCAGATGATGGAAAACTGTCTATCTCTGAACAGTTTGATATTGATTTGTCTGTTGTGATGCAGAACCGCATCATCAAAGGATTTATCAAAATCTCCATTGATCCATATGATTTTCTGACTTCTGGAACCAATATGCATGGGTGGTCTACTTGTCAGAAGATTTGGGGTTCTATGGCAGGCGGTGTGTTTACATGGCTGACTGACCCAAATGCTCTTGTGGCATATCGTGACAACGGAAAAGACTATGTTTACGACAAGGTTTTCGCAAAGGGTGTTGATGGTCGTGAAGAGTATGATTTCCGGCAGAATTCTTTCACCGGAAACTCAAAGTCTTGGCGGCAGATTATCAACGGTGATGTAAACACCTGTGCGTTCCTGTTTGGTCGTGAATATCCGCAGAATAAGGAAATTTCTGCGGCAACTGATACAGCTCGCGAGCTGTTAGAAGAGGTCATTGGAAAATATCTGGGAATCAATGATTGGGATAACTTTGGTGACCTGAGATATATCCACCAGAATAACTATTTTGGTACTGGTCCCATTTATAAGGATGTTTCTCATCATCACTATTCCGACATTGAGAATTTTGAATCTTTGCGTGGTCGTTACAATCTGAAAAAGACATTGATTGCGCCGACTGGCTCAGATAGAGAGAAGATCAAGATTACCGCTGGTGGTCCAACTTATTGCTTAAATTGTGGAAAGAGACTTTCACAGACTAGCAGTTATGTTTTGTGTGGTGATTGTAACGGATGAAAACGACTGATAAGATGATCTCCATGGTGGACTTTGATGGGTTCTTAGAATCCATCAAAGTCACCGCAGAGCGAAATAGTGACATTGATGAATCTGTTGTGCATCAATATTTAGAGGATTGGGCAGAAGCTAAAAAGGATTTGTTCAAGTTCTTTGGCAATAAGCTCATTATGGAAAAGGAAATCGACCTTGAGATGACAAGAGATGTTATCGATGGTGAACTTGACAAAATCAAAAAGGCGTTTCCTCAATATGCGGCACAAATGTCAGAGTTCAGTAGCGATGAATATATCAAGAACAAGGTAATTGATGATGATTATGATAGAATCGCCAAGGCTTTGTTCCCAAAGGTATATCAACGTGGTATAAAATTGTCAAAGATTCTGTCAACAATTTTCCAAGATGAAAACTTTGATATTGAACTGTCAAAGATTCTTCAAAACAAGACTGTAAAGGGAAAACTTTGTATTTCTATTCATCCTCTGGATTTTGCGACAATCTCTACATGTTCCCACAAGTGGAATAGTTGTATGCATATTACAGAGGGTTTCAACAAGTTCGGCGGTTATTCTCTGATGTTAGATCAATGTTCTTTTGTCGTATATTTGGCAACAAGCAACTATACCATCGAGAATAAGTATGGCTCCTTTGAATGGAATGACAAGATTTGGCGACAGATTTTCTATTTGACACAAAAACATGGTCAGTTGACAAAGGGACATTATAATGGAACTCCGCCAAAAGACCTTGAAAAGATTGTGTTTGATGCTTTAAACCTTGGCGATGACTATAAGTTTTTTAGCGGCTATCAATATGCGCAAAAAATGGGGGGATTCTACTACAACACTGAGGCATATTCACATTATTTGAAAGAGGGCTTACATTATAAAGCGCCAGAGATGGGTGTAAAAACTCTGCGTTGTGTTGTTTGTGGAAAACCATTCGCAAAACTTGTTGGATATAAAAAATGGCTGACATGTCAAGGTCACTCTGAACATGGAGAAGAGAAGAAATGAAAAACGTAATTCAGTTTAGTACATTCAGACCCAGCAAAAGTCTTTGCCTTAGGATGCAGAAAAAAGTCGGGTTTCATGGAAAACTCGGCTACATTTCTGCTTGGCCAGGAGAACAAAAATATTGCTACAAGCATGGACATATTCCATTTCATTTTGCAATGATGGGATTCTCTGATATGGCCGTCTATCCTATTGGATTTCATTATAATCGCCATGATTTGGACAATCTCTTGAAGTGTGATGCTATCGCTATTGGTGGCGGAAATACGTTTGAACTTCTCTATATGTTACAGACATGGAACCTGATTCCTGTACTTCATAACTATGCAACAGAAGATGGAATCCTGATGGGTGAATCTGCTGGTGGAATTGTCCAGTGTCCGTCTGCCAGAATTGCTCTGTTCGCAGACGATAACTACTTGGAGTTGGATGACCTGAAATCTCTCAATTTGGTGTCTTATGAAGTAAAGCCGCATTGGGATTTTTGGAAACAAAAGCGTCACCTGTTTTCCAAATATGTGAAAGAAACAGGTGCCCTGTTATATGGTCTTTCTGAGGGTCAGGCAATCTGGGAAACTAGCAATGGCAGAAGGTTTTATGGTGGTATGCCAGAGGTTGTTGTATGATTGTGGCATATGTATACAACAACAACCCAAAGAGCAAATTCTTTGGCCAAATTGGTTGGTGTCACCTAAATGCAGAGGGCGAATTGCAAATTGCTCCGGTTTACGTCAGATATAAATTTCGTAAAACAATTTATACAAACGCATCGTCATTCCCTGTTATAAGAACGCTTAAAAGAGGCAATAAGATTCTCTACTGCGGCAGATATTATAAAATTATGGGTTTACAAGCTGACGACTATTTTTCTGTCATAAATGATTTAGGCCAAAGATGTAATATCGCTTATTCTGGATTGCTTCCAGAGGACATGGTGCATATGGAATGAAAAAGAGAAAAAAGGTAAATCTCATAGACAGACTTCGCAGGGCAAACCTCCAAATCTGTACAATGTGCAGAGATTATGAGGGCGGAGACTGTGCAAAATGTGAATGGCGACAACCGATCAATATATTTGGATTTACAGATTATATTGTTTCAGAGGATATTATCGGTGATGGGCTTATCATCGAAACAGTATCATCAGGAACGATTTTTCGTTTTCAAGAAAGAATTGTTTGTGTTGTTACAGAAGATTATGTGATGAAAACGGCAGATGTTCCATATTCTGCTGTGGCAGATTTTCTGGATTTGGTTTTTGGCGAAATGGATGAAGAAGAGTGGAATGATTTAGAGGTGTATGACGATGAATAAAATACGAAGCTTGTCGGATTTATTAGTTCCTGGCTACAAATATTCCAGTCCAAGGTTTTGTTGGGCTTTGTCATATTATCTGACACTTCATGGAAAAAAGGTAAAGATGGGTGATACTTCTGTTTATACCTCTAATGAGATCATGGAAGCACAAGAGATGATGATGGACTGTGAAGTTATTTGTCCAGCATTGACACAAGATCAGGTTCGTGTAATTGCGGACATTGGCAAAAAACTGGCTCAATATGGAAATAACAAGACATATTTCACCAGAATTTCAGATGCGGATTATAACATTCTTCATACTGCTGGTGAAGAGTGGTCTGGTGGAAAAATCATGTTCAAGAATGGCAACTATCGCTACATTCTGAATGTGGACAGCAGAGACGGAAGTCATAGTGTTGTTGTAAGAAAACTCGGCCTATGATTGTTAATTTTGTGGAAACAGTCAAAGATGGATGGATTTTTAGAGGGAAAAATGGATTCTTGAAAATATCCTGCGATTGGTTCCGTTCAAAAATGATGGCACCTTCGGATGTTGTTGGCACAAGAATCCTATCATGGGAGATTGAGGATTCCTATGTCAAGCTAAACACATCCAGAGGTGCCATTTTTTGTGTTTTCTGGGGCGCAGAGAGCGTTAAGGTAGAAAGAGGTTGAACATGAAAAATAAGGTTTTAATATTTCTTGCAATTATGGGGCTTTTAGCCTATTGTATTGTACTTTACGCATTTTTTACAAGCAGAAATACGCCAGAGGAGAGCCTATCTTATCTTGGTGTAGAGGTGGTATCGCACACAGAGGACGGTGTGATCTTTGGGACAGTCGATTCTGATGAAACTGTTCTTGTGGAATATAAAACAACAAATCCGGAAAAATATGTAGATGATGCGCCATATTTACTTTCTATGTATGGCGAAGAAATTGCAGTTGTTTGGAAGGCTGTGGGATAAATGCGCCTGAACAATATATTGACAACGATTTGCGGCTATAGAATATGTGGTGACTGGTGCCCATTTCTTTCTAATGTACGTTGCGAAATATCAGAGAAATCATCCGAGGAAATAGTGATCGCATTTGAAAATTTTATTCGTGCTCATCCGGACGCAATTACAAAGGATTTCGACTGGACAGAATATGAACAGTTCCGTTCAAAACTCGTCTGTGCTATGGAGTAAATGTTATGGAACCTCTGATCGTTTTTCTTATATCTTCAACATGTTGTGTTTTGATTACAGGCACAATATATAGAACAAAGTATAGCCGTATTACAAAGAGTATCTCTTTTAAAGAGTTTGTTTCTATGTGCGAAAAATCTCCAGAAAATTTTACATTCTATGCTACATGCGTTGTGGATAATCTAACAAACATATGCGTCCAATTCAATTTGTTTGACACTATCAGAATGAACACATATTACGCAAAGTATAAGAGAAAAAAGAAAGATGCCAAGAGCTTGGAATATGCAAAAATCCTGAGAAATTCAAGAAAAAATTCTTGACAAAACATATCTCCATCTGCTATAATATAAGTATAGAAGGAGGTATAGGTGTGTTTACATTAGGTGAAATAAAAACTGCAAAAAGACTCATGTGTGTGTATGGCGACAATGCAAAGATTGTTCCATGTACACAATCTTTAATTCTAGTTTGTGAAAATGGTAACAGTGTTCCTCTGTCAACCGCTATGTTTCCAACTGTATACCATATGGGAATTCAAGTCAGGCTTGGTGATATTCGATGAAGAACTATGTAGCCGCATTTCGTGAAATTTGCAAATTTTGCCTCTGTGATAATTGCAAGATGTATGACGCTTGTATAAATTATCCTGGACGAATTAGCGCATGGTCAGAAGATATGGTAAATAAGGTTATTGAAGATATACGTGCCAACGGAACAGAGGAAGAATTAAAAGTTCTTGAAAAGTATAGTCTTGATAGTATCAAAATGGAGTAAAGTATGAACAGATATGAAGTTGTAGATGTTCTGGAAAAGATGTGTGGGTTATTCACCAGTTGTACCATGATGTGCCCGATGTATACCATGAATTCAGAGACGTGTTCTTTTTCGGAGCTTTCAGATAGAGACCTGGAATTTGTAGTAGAAGCTGTTATGGAATCTTCTCTGGACGACGTAAAAAGTAGGTTGATGGAAACATGTGGAATTGCAATGGAGTAGAAAACGAACTCAGAAAAACAATTATTCGCATATGTGATAAATATGAAGATTGTGACGACTGCCCACTGTCAGATTGTCCAGTCGAATATTGTAGCTTCAGCAATCATGGTATGGATAAACTTGTCGAAATTGCAAAAATATTTGTAGACAGCAGGAATGAATATGGACATATGCTTGAAAAGCTGAAAATGTTCTGTGTGACTGAAGTGGAGTAATAAATATGTTTGTGAAAAGCGAATGGACTGATTTTGCATCAGCGAAAATCATTGCGGACATGATGGATGGATTTGTAGAAAGCAACAGTGAAGGGAGGTTTCGTGCAATCTATGAATTTTTTTTGGGTGCCGTATGAAAGAGTTATACGATGTTCTTATCTGTGTCTATGAGGCAAAACAGTTCTTTGAAGAAAGTCAGACACCAGTAGATGGATATGTATTGGAATATTTTACAGCAATGATGAAAGAGGACTGCAACAACCTCGGAATAGACTATAAACCATACTATGATCTTCTTGGTGAAAAGACACCTAGAGAGGTATTAACGCTCTTTATGAAAAAGAGCGTATAGTGCCCCATTCACCATACATTTGTGTATGTTTTCCGTCATTGTTGTGAAATCATTTGGTCAAGAACTTCATCATTTGCTGTTATATAAATAAATGTTTTTCTCAATGCGTATGAAGTTTTCAAGAATCTGTGTTAAAAGAGATGTGATAGATATTTCCCTCACTGGTGTTCGTCCGTTTCTCTCTCGTCCTCTTCTACGGACTTGATTGTACCATACATTTGTGAACTCCGTATGAACATTCTGTAAACAAACTGTGAACAAATTGTAAAAAGTTTGTGAACAACCGAGGTGGTAGCGTGAAAGTTGGCGATATGGTAAACATTCGTCCAAACAAGGATTATATACCTTTGATACAAAGCCTGCTGAAAGAAAAAGGCCCATGTACAAGAATCACGAAAAAGAATGGTGACATATACTTTGTAGAGCTAGACCAAGGCATACACGGTTGGCCGTCCAGATATTTGATGGAATTGTGTGATATGGAGTGATCGTATGAGAGTAGGGCAAAGGGTTCGTGTCAGAGGAGACCTCAAGGCGGAGAATCGTTATCCAGGTGTTGTTCCACCTATGCGAAAACTCTGTGGAAAGGTTGCAACCATCACAGAGAGGTGGAGCGAATGTGGTGGAATCTATCTCTATTATCTTGATATTGACAAGTCAAAATATGTGTGGACAGATTGGATGTTGGTGAAACTATGAGAACGGATATGTTTGCCGATATGATAAGGCAAGTTTGTAGGCAATATGATGATTGTGACAACTGTGTTGTAAAAAGATATTGCAAGGGATTAAACGGAAAGTTTGCTGATGCATTTGTAATTATTCAAACTGATATTATGCGACATATTATGGAACATGGAACACCAGAAGAAATACAGATTGTAAATGATTATGGTTATCTGGAGTGTAACATGGAATGACTGATGGTGAATTCTTGCGACTTATTAACACTATCTGTTTTGGCTTTGATTGTCAAGATTGCAAAATAAGAAAATTTTGTGTAGAACTCGATGGGCTTCCATACAAGCAAGACGCAAACAAAGTTATAAATCACCTGCTTATATATGGTGGAAAGAAAGAAAGGGATATTCTAAGAAGGCTTGGAATTCCTTTTGAAGATTGTAACATGGAGTAACCAATATGATATCTGCTGGTGATAGAATCTTAATCAGACACGATCTCGGGAGAGAAGAGTTTGCCCAAAGATGGCCGGGTGTTGCCCCAGAAATGGCTAATTTTGCCAGAAAGTATGTGACAGCTGATTGTGTTCATGAAGATTGGTTTTATATCTGCGAAACCGGAGTGTCTTATCTATGGGCAGAGTGGATGATCGAAGATGGGAGTTGTGACATGGAATGATAAAGCCAGGCGATAAAATTCTACTTAAAAATGTGCCACCAAAAGAGCATGACAGATATCCAGTCATTGTTCATGGTATGGTAAAATATCTTGGCAAGTCGGTTACAGTTGCAAGCATTGATGACCTGGATAAAGAAATGCCGGAAGATACGATATTTTCTATTGAAGAAGATGACGGAGAATATTCGTGGTGCCTATGGATGGTTGACAACAAGAGGGGGGAGGTCTTAATGGAATGAGAGGATTAAACGCTGGCGATCTTGTTCTATTAAAGAAAGTATCACCAAAAGAATATAAGGTGTGGCCTACCATCGTTGACTATATGGAGCCATTTTTAGGTCTTGTTGTCACAGTTGCAAAAAGCAGACTTGGCGACCCAGACACAACCTTTCGCATTATGGAAGATAAGGGAAGGTTTTTGTGGTCATATTGGATGATTGAAAAGAGGATTTCAAACGATGAAATTATATGTTGGGCAGAAGGTCGTCATTAAAAACATACCAAGAAATCAGTGGCTTAACCACCCATATGTAAGTTCTGAAATGGAAAAATATTTCGGAAAGATAGTTACCATTGACGACCTTCGTTCATATAACATCTTTTGCATCAAAGAAGATGGCCATCGCTTCATGTGGGCAGATTGGATGGTAGAAGAGAACTGCTCGATGGAATAAATTTTGTAAATTTTTCTTGACAAAATATATCTCCGTGTGATATGATAGTATCATGAAGGAGGTTGATGGTATGAAGAAAGCTGTCAAGAAAGAATCTGTTATCATTGGGCAGGCGTATGTGCGCAATAATAAGATTGTAGTTGTAGTGTCCGACTATGTGGAGGATGCTGTACTCAATCGCACATTCATGAAAACCAAGAAACCTATTTTGAAGTCTGTTGTCCATGGTAAATTTGTATGCTTCCCGTGGACGCAAGAGGCAAAGCCAGGGGATGTTGTACCTATTCTTGATCTGGATAAAAACGACAAGGAAACCATCCAGAGAGAGATTCAAAAGGAAGTGGAAATGCATCTGGCAGAGCTGGAAAGGTTGAAGGTGATTTTATGAAAATTGATGCCATTGAAATGCGCACATTAGCGCAAAATACCGACAAGACAAGAGCAGAGGCCGTTGTAATTGTCCGGTCTGTTTTTCGTTATCTGGCAAATGATTTTCACTATACTGGAGATCAAGAAGTGCTTGTTCCTGTCACCTGCGCCCCCAACTATGGAGACGAGGTGGTAGAGACCTTAATCGACTATGGCATCAGACCAAGCGGAGGCAGTTTCATAGTGTCATATCCGTACCAGATTTTGGTGCAGATCATGAACTCGGCGGCAATGGGAAGATCAGATGCCTATATTACAGATGGCACCTGTGTGATTCCTGCTGTCAAGCAAATGCTGGAAAACAGAGGATTCACAGTCAGAGAAGAATCCGCTGGGTTCCATGGCGGAAAATATGCAATTATTTCTTGGAAAATTTAATGTGAAACTCTTGACAAACCATATCTTTGTGTGCTATAATAATAGTATAGAAAGAAAGGGGTGTTGTACAATGTATACAACTATTCAAGAGGCACATGAAATTTTTCGTGGCATTTCAGAAAACAAGATGTTTTTTATTCTGGAAGAGATCGGCGGAAAGGTCATGATGGGAACTGCAAGTGATCTTGTGAATCTTATCAATGCAGACGGAGATAATGTGCGCCATGTTCCTGTTGATGAAAATGATGTAGAGGCGTGGGCGATTATCGAGGAGGCGTACAACTATGATGTATAAGTATATCGGATTCCTCCGCACGGATGCACGTGGAATTACCTTACGTCCGCATCAGGTTTTAACAGGCGATGCGCGTATGTGGAGCCTTGCGAATCCTGTACGTGTATCAAACCACAGCTTGACCATCAAACAGTTAATGGATAGGCGGATCGTGGTCTATGAGACTTCCATAAAGTACAGTGGTGACATTGTTGTGCTGGAAGCGAATAACTTCAACAAAAGCGATAAGAGCGAATTTACAACATGGGCAAATCATCGGATTAGCAAGCTGATGGAATCCGGCAGAAACGATGAAGAGGTTAACGACTTGCGCAGTTTAACAGCGGCATTACAGCAGGTCAAGCAAGTGGATATGTCGCTGGAAGATATTTTGTCTATCATGCAGGAGGTTTAATAATGACAGCGGAAGAACTGTGGGACGAATGTAAGCCATATATCAGAATGGCTATCACGTCCAGAGATAACTGGGACAGCTATGACTATCTTGACGTTGTTAAACTTCTGTATGACAACATCGTTGATATCAAGGTCAATGAAGTCGAAGAGATCGACAAGAGCGAAAGCCATGGCCCCATTGTGTATCTGGTACCTCTCAGTAAGGAAGAAAAGGGGTATCTGATAACCTATCTGAATCCCAGCAATGACACTTTGCAAAAGATGCGTGAAAATAAGATCGGCGTTGCAGACGAAGAGTGCGTTGATGGTCTCGTGGAACTTTGCAGAAAGATATTTTTGAATACGGTTTGGCCGTATCAGTGGAGGGAATAATTATGTGGTGTGTAGGCGGAAGAGTCGTCTTTAAGGACGGCTATATGTGCATCGAAGCGGCAGAGATCAGGGAAGCAAATTCTTTGAAGGATGTGCCAAAAGATGGCGTGGAATATCTCCACATGCTGACGGAGTATGAACCCTATCGTGGTCAGATTATCCGCTATAAGCCCATTGACACCAAGATCATGTGTGACTATATCGAACACCGTACCAAGGTCATCCGTGGGTTTGTGGATGCGTTAGACAGCGTGCTCATCGGATTCTCAGAGGTCATCAAAGATTTAGATGATGCCGCAACAGAATTTAAAAAGGTGGTAAAATAATATGCATAACATCGAAGAGCGTTGCGCAGAGTTAAAAGCCCTTGCAGGTGAAATAGAAGAGGCTGTAAAAGGCATCAAAGCAGAATATGCGTCCATGACAAAACACAGCACGTGGAAAATGTCCACAACAGATTTTCCCTATCCCAGAACCTATGCTGTATGTAGACGCTGTGGTGAAGAAGTTACATTCGTCGGCAAGATGTATTATGTGGACTTGCCAAACTTCTGCCAGAACTGTGGAACACCTATGAACAAGGAAGCGTTGGAGATTCTAAGGAGACGGTATGAGAGCAAGATGGAAAATTAAGTGGGAAGATCGTCCCATCAAAAGAACATTTGCAACCTGTTCAAAATGCGGTAAGGAAGAAATCTTCACCGGTGATCTGGGCTATGCAGACCTGCCAAATTTCTGTGCGGAATGTGGCAGGCCCATGAATGACAAGGCCGTAAAGATCATGGTTCAATGGATGCGTGAAGAGCACATGGACTATCGCATAGAAGTCAGAAAAGCGTATGAAGATATGCAGAGAGCGGATAGAGATCGTGAAAAGGCGGAAATGGCATACAATGCGGCTAGAACAAGATATGAAAAATATCAAGAGCTGATAAGTGATGCGGAGAGACAAGATGTATGTGAATCGTGAAGATGTGGTTGCCATCATAGAACGCCAGCAGAAGGAACTGTGTCCCTATGGACTCTATGGCAGAAGCTATGCAAAAGACAGAGACACATGGGACGCATGGCAAGAAATCATCGACGAGATCAACAGATTAGAGGGTTTTTCCAAAAATACCCCACCTTTGTAAGCGGTCAAAAGCCCTGAAAACCTTGTGCGCCAGTGGTTGTAAGTGCAAAATACCCTGTTTTGACGTGTTTTGTTGTCAAGTCGCTTGTGTTTGGCTCGACACGACACCCCAATGCCTGTGAGAAGCTCGTAAAACAAAATGGCTATGATTACCTATATAGACATATATATAAGGTATAGCAGAGACTGGTATCAGGCTGTAAAAGGTTCTTGGGATTCAGCCGCCAGGGAGGGCTATGCGTGAGAGCCGAAGCGCAGACAGCGAACACGAACAACAACGCACACACAGGGAAAACTGCACGACTGTAATCAGTTTCTTTTATATTATGCGAAAACCGCATAAACCCTTGTGCCCCAAGGCTTTCAGGGTTTTACAAACCAAAAAATTTACAGTAAAAAAGCAAAAAATCTGTGGCAAAAACAAGAAAAACTACAGCGAAAAAACAAAAAATCTACAGCGAAAAACTGTGGAAAGTGTTGTTGTGTAGAAGACATTTCTATGTAGGTGTCCACCAGTGACGGACACTCAAAGAGCAAAAGTGAGGCAAAATCCCGGGAAAACACCCAAAATGTCCACCAGTGACGGACAAAAAGTGTTTTCCCCTATATATAGAGAAATGACACCTGTATAAAAAGTGTTTCCCTCTATATATGCAGAAGTGACACTTTATGCAAAGTGTTTTCCCCTATAACACTTTAGGCAATAGGAGGCAAGATATGGACTATGATTTGTATATGAAGCGGCTGACAAGCCGTGTCAATAAGAGCAAGTATACAGTACCAGTTGCCATTGATTTTGGTAACGTTCCTGTGTTCCTGCTAGGTGAAAACAATGCAAAGCGGATTCCCGTTCCGTTTACAGAATATGAACTGGATGGCATGGTAGACATGGCAGGCAACTTTGATGTAGTGTATCAGAACACCATCTTAGAGCTTGTGTATGATGTGCGCTATTGTCTTTCTACTGCGGACAAAAAGATGCGTCGTGATTGGGTGGCAGAAGGACACCGGCGAAAGGAATCGCTGAACTATACAACGGAGGAAGCAGTAAAACTGCTAGTAGGATAATGCTAAACAATGTATTGTTGACCATAGATGGTCTTGTAATCCTTGCGGCACTGTATATAACGAACTTCCAGCCGGTTCTAATGGCGATAGCTATTGTGTATGCCATTGTAGCTGTCTACTACCTAAAGACAAAAGACAGCTATTAGACGGTTCCACAAACAATTCTTTGGTTAAAGTCAGACCGTTATATTACAACGGCCTGTTAAAGTCAAACCATTGCAATATAACGGTTGTTAAACTTCGTTCTTTGCAATATAGGCCATTGGTTAAACTTCGCAGGCTGGAATATAGGGGTTTGTACCAGGAAGCAAAGTGGAACTGCCGTTGATCTTCTGGCTGGCACCTTGCACAAAAGAGCAGGCCGATTTTCTCTGTTTTGCACAAAATGCCCCAAAAAGTTCAAGCAACGGCATTTTTTGCCTAACAAACAGTCATTTCAAGCACAAAAAGTTGCAAAAAGTGCTATTTGTGCAAACTGTAAAAAGTTTTGGACTATTTACTGTTAAAACTTGACAAAACATATACTGGTATGATATACTATATATATAAGGGGAAAGGAAAGCGAATTTCTTTTTAATAGATGGGTTTACCCATCTTATATATAATGTATAGATCATCATCATCCAGAGGGGAAAACGGCTGAAACCATTGCGCCGCAACGGATAGAAAAATTTTTCAAAAAAAATGAAAAAAGTACTTGACAAAGTATATTTCCATGTGCTATCATGTAATCAAGCTAAAGGAAAGCAAGACGGATGCAACGGAATCCCCACTGTTAGTAGTTTAGCGGCACCTTGTAAACTGAATCAAATACATATAGAAAGAAGGTGTACCAATGTCTTTCGTATGGATTGCGCTAATCTGTGTGGGCGTTTTAACTTTGTGTGTACGCCTGGATAGGTTAACCAACTAATCAAACGGCGGTCAACAATCCACGCCGTAAAACATGGATTGACTCGGCCACATAAAACCCCGTGGCCAGTGTAGACGGGGGCTATTAAATGAAAGAGAGCAAAGTACAATGATGAATATGAAAGAAATTGGAATGACCAACACCGGCGCAAGCGTGGTAGAAATCTCTATCGCTGATCTTCAGACCGCCGAACTCCCCACTATCCAGGCCGTACGTGGTACGGTGTGGCCTATGGAACAGCGTGCGCAACTGGTGCTTGACTACAAGGCCGGAAAGTATGTGCCGCCTGTTACTCTGGTAAAGGCTGTTGACGAAGATGGCGAAACAGTCTATTCCCTGATCGACGGTCAACAGCGCATGACAACCCTAGTTGACGCCATGGAAAAAGGGTTGATTGAACCAGAGTCCCCCGTCCTGTGTATGGTGATTGACGGCGACCCGTCCACATATTTTCATCGGCTTAATGTGGGCGTACCCGTTGGTAAGGCTATCGTGTCCAGCGTCAATCTCGGTTCCGCCGGCGAGACTGTTCTCAAGTTGGCACAACATCCGATTTGGTCTAAGATTGGCCTATCTAATCTGCAAAAACAGCGTGGCGGTCATGCTGATATGTCGCTTGCTATCCTTGCTATCTGTGGCGGATGGGCTGAGGTCGAGTCCACTAGCAAGGCGGCCATTACCTATGTAAAAGAAAACAAAGAGACTTGCGAGGCCGCTTACGACAAAGCATATGATCTGTTAACCGATCTTGACTCCGCCTGTGTCCCCTATCGCGATTACATTTCTAAGCACGGCAAGAGCAACAAGGCAACCGTTACCGCCCGCCGTGTTCTCTCTGATCTCCGCAAGAAGAACTTGCTTTACACCGTTGTAGACGGCATTGTGAATGGCGCTATTGACCCATCCCACGCACTAGCCGCTTTAACCTTCCGTGATCGTCTGGAAGAGCCTCTCCGCTATACTTATGAAGTCAACGGTAAAGAGCGGAAAGCCGTTGCCAAATGGACGGTTGGCGGTGGTTCCAGCGGTAGCAATACCGACTTTGTACAGCGTCAACGGATTTTCGCCAATGTAGCCGCCGGACTCTCTGCCGCCGACCTGATGAACGGACTGACCGAAGAAGCAAAAGCCGAGCCAGTGGCCTCTGAGGTGGATGCCGCCGCCGTTGCCGCTCTAATTGGGGGCATGTGATATGTTTCCTATGCTATCGCCTGAACAGGCACAAACCCTTGCACGACTGATTATATCAGACTTTAGAAGGGCCTACCACTTGCAAACCGGACTAACTATTCGCACCGCAGGCGGTTCCACTTACAAGCCGTCCCGCATGTCTGACGTGGATATCATCCGCTATACAATGGCTGTTTGGGACACATGCCCAAAATACGCCGTAACCATGTTTGAACGCACTATGAATCACTATGCGGACAAGGGTGACATTGTGGAAATTTGCAAACTATGCAAGGACCACTGGAAAGCGACACACCCCGACGTTGCCTAGCCCAATGGGGACCCCGCAAGGGGTCCCCGCTCTGCTTTGCAAAAGCGCATAGGGGGGGGGGCGTGGTTTTTGATTTCGTCAAATTGCACAAACGATTATGGGGTGTAGGCTATTTCAGTCACACACTGTTTAAGTTTTGAAATCAATCGCATACCACTAAAGATTTGCTATTTTGCCAAATCACACACTGTTTGAAATTTGAGGGCGATCAGTCACACACTGTTAACAGCACACGCTGTCTTATAGCCCAGATTTTAGTCGCACATCGTTGCTGTTGTTATGCTGTGTTGTTGTGTGGTTACAAGTTCTGTTGGCAGGTGTTGGCAGATAGGCGCATTTGGGCAAAAAGAAAGGGCTGTGAAGCGTTTGCTTCACAGCCCTCATTTCATATATGGACATAGTTATCCTCATATATGCTTTTGTCTTATAGTTGCTATGTCTCTATTTTATTCTTCTATCTCTTCTTGGTGCTATATACATTCTTTCTTCTCTAGTTGCTATGTATATTTCTCTATATGGGATTACTCATTTTGTCTTACCGCCACATTGTTAAATTTTTATCCTTATCACCTTTCCACATTTCTTGTACATGTAAACTCGCCTTGCCTTGTATGGTCGTTTGCTGTTGTCATTTTCATAGACCTCTACATCACATATGTGGATATAGTCATGCCTACAAAGCATTTTCTTAATCCACTCAATCATCTATATTGCCTCTCGTTACAGTGGCAGAAGTAGATAATTGCAAGCAAAATGATAAGTTCAAACATAGTCATTACCTCCGTTGTCCTTTGTCTCCCAGCAAGCGAACAGAAACTTCAAAAACAAAAGCACGATAAGTTCCATGATTTTTTCCTCCTTATACTGGCCACTTGTAGCCAAAATCTTTTCTCTTTATTTTTGCAACTGGTTCATCAAACCAGAATACAATGCCTTCTATGATGTTACTTCTTGATACCGTCAAATGTTCTTTCTACTTGAATGACTTCTTTTCCATGTGGCATAAGGATATCCTTCTCTAGCCGGTATGGATTTCCCTGAAAATGTGGGCCAACCGCTTCATAGGTGCCGTCGTTTACATCACTATTGTTGTACGCCTGCACAAACCATTGATCTGCCTTTGTGTCCTCTGCTTTGACCCAGTGTGGCCAATGTCCTGTAATCGGGTCTGGTTCACAGCATTGGATTGCATCTTTCGGAATCTTACGTCCTGGTTTTGCGTCGAATCGTTTGTAGAACGTGCCGCCGATGATGGCACAGCACGACCCATCAATTTTCACCGTTGCTGTTGCTTGGTATAGGATATTTTCCATTCCAGGTGCTATTTTTCCAGTCAGGTGAAATTCTCTTGGACCTGTAATATTGTTGGTATCTTTTTCATATAGCATATCCTTTCTCTTATCTTCTAATTATATTATACCACACAAAGATATGTTTTGTCAAGTATTATTTAGTGTTTGAGGCGGGATTTTTACTCCCGCCTCTGTCTCAATATATGGCTAACACATTCCAGATTCCTTGTGCAAAACTCAATGCTGTTGCTCCTGCATTTGAATCTACGTATAGCTGAACACTGTTTCCATTGATGCGTGCGTGGATTCCAACATTTGCACTATTGTTCCAGTATGTTACAAAATCTTTCCACGTCGTTGTCATGTCTGATACATTTAGCCATGCACCATAGTATTGATTATTATAAATGCTAATGCCATAAATAGTACTATAATTACTTTGACCATAGTTATTTAACCACCTGATCGCCTTTGGACGTGTCTTGAAATTGATGGTAATCGGATTAGACGAAGATGATACGCCGGTTCCAACATAGGTGACGATCTCTGGGATATAGTTCCACATACTATCCGTTGTTATTTTCTTGTAATAAAAGCTATCCCGATACCCATTTGCAGGATATGCGCTCGTGTTTGATGATGTAACAAACGTTCTGTTATTTTTTACAACTTGTACATTGCACAACCTGCCATAAACTTGAAAATATCTCGTTGAACCGGATGATTGTTGGATGGTTTGTTGGCTTGATGTTTTGATGTAGCCATTAGACGTTGGCGCATACACATATACATTCGCCGGAATAGTGGTAGTTGTTGGATATGTAATTGATGTTGGATTGTTCATTTGTACTGTACCGTTTACAGCTTTAAATGATGTGCAGTATTGTATTGTCGTATTTGTAGTTGGCTGAATATTCACACTGTTTTCTTCGTTACTTTGCGATATACCGACCGTTTGTGAATACCTTTCCCACTTATAGTCTGTTGTATATGGTGCAAATTTGTTTATTGTATCAGCATTCATCTGTTGAAGCATTTCTCCAAGGCTCATATCGACAGTTCCACCAATGTTTTCTGCCTCTTGCTGTGTAATATTTAATGATTCAAGCGCATTGGAAATGTCATTTAAATTTGATGCGTTTACTGGGGGGGGGGGGCATCATTGCTCCACCCCGGATTTATGTAGTTGTGCTTTGTGTAAGCCATATAAATTCTCCTTACGTTGGAGTTGATGAAGTTTTTACATATGCGTATGTATTTTTTAGAGAGATTTCTGGTAAACAGGGCGCAGATAGTTTGGCATTATAGAGAACGCCTTCCATTGGGTGTCCAAGTATTGTAACAGCATGAAATGCAGTTGTTGTGTATTGTCTATTCAGGACTTGTTGTAAGGAGTTGGCTCCGGTGCCGGGCTTTTTTAGAAATACATATACGTTGTCACCATTATTACTTTGATTGCCGCCAACAACAATGTAGTTGTCAAGGTTATATATGTAGCCAACCGTAAGGTTTACATTAAAGGTTCTGAACGATGTATCACAGCAATTTAATTTAATTTGGTTACCGTCTAAATAGCATACGCTGTCCTCAGACACCGGAAAGTTTGCATAATTCGCAACCACTCGACTATTTGCCCATGAGGAGTATGTGCCAAGGCCACTCAATGTTGACGCTTTTGATACCCACGTTTCATTTTTATTGGACCATGTTGCAAACGACCAATAGTTTCCCTGATAGTAGCAGATTGCAGAACTTGTGATATAGTTTCCACCCGTTATGTTTGGCGTAATCTTCTTAAAGTTCCACGACGCACAATCTGTGCTCCACCACATGTATAGCGGGCGCACTGTATTGACACTATTTTCATATTGAACCGTTGTCACAATATAGGTGCCGTTTATATATTGGAGATTCAGATATAACGTGGTCATATTGTCGATTGCATCTGTTGGAAGCTGGACGCATTTCCACGAGCTAAGATCATCTACTGTATCTGTATAGCACACATATACGGAATACATTGGTGATAATGTACTCCCGAACGTTCCAACAACCCATACATACTTTCCACCAAAATATCCCCAGCAAAACTCTTGTTTATTGTTCTGCCAGCTTTGCATTTGTACTGCTCTTGGTGCAACAAGCTGTCTTGTCTCTTGTCTTGATGTACTCAAGTATTTTGACACATTGATGGATAAATTTTGGTTAGATGTTCCTTGCGACTCGATTCTATAGACATAGGGCACGACCGAAAAGCCAAAGTTTTGACCACTATATGATATTTCACTGTCCATCGGAAGCCAAATTTTGTGTTGCAACTCGTAAAATGAATTGTTGTTTGTTACAAGTTGGCCATTCGCTAACGTCCATGTGCTGTCAAGGTCAGTTCTCGATGTAATAAACACATCTCCAACCTTGTAGTTGCCCATCTCGTTGATATTTTCAATGCTTTTTTCTGCGCCCACAATAGAATCCGATATTGCGTTTAGTTCAGCCGCATTGAGTGGGGGGGGGCGTTATCCTTCCACCCTGGATTCACATATTTACCATTTGTAATTGGCATACTAATCCTCCGTTTTTATATAAGCATAAGCTCCTGTCATAGTAATCTCCGGATAAGAAACCACAGATATTTGTTGATTATTCAGATTTAACATGTCAAAGTTTTCGCCGACAACGGAACGTATTGTATTTGACGTTGTAATAGATTTCAACCTATATCCGGCTCCAGTTGTAACATTCCAGCAACCAAAATCGTTTTGTTCATTTTTATATAAAACGAACCAGTCTTGTATATATACAACATAACCACCGGCGTTCCATATCATTTCTTCTATCATAGTCTCATAGTTGATACGATAGGAGTTACCGCCATAGAAATACATATATTTGCCATCTGGCGATCTCATTACATATGTATTGGACATTATTTGGAAACCACTTGGAAGTGGATGGTCTTTCGATTGTACAAATCCATCAATCGTTGGTGACATGATGTAATATGTTTTCCAATTATTGCTAACATAATCTCTAAAAAAGATATAATAGTTACCGTTGTAATAATTGACATATTCACAAGGATCAATCAAGGTGCTTTCAGATTGGAATGTAATCGTCTTTTTGGTCAAACTGTTTAACTGCGTTCCATACCAAATATGCATATTGATAGTCGCCGCACTTTTATTTTCTGCAACAGAAATTACATATTGGCCGTTCTCATAAAAGATATATGGATTAGTCATATTTGTTTCTGAGTGTAGTAAAACGTACTGATATTCATCTGCATCAAGATTATCTGTGTATAATAGATAAGTGTCTTTGCCGCCAACTACAAAATAACATATATAAAGTCCATTGGTGTAGATTGGCAGATTTGTAGCACTGGTTCCTAATGTAAAATATACCGATACAGACCGTCCGGCAAATGCAGAAACAACCGTCTTTCTGCCTTGTTCAACATTTTTGAAATTTCTCTTGACTACTTCGATACTGCCATTGTCCATAGTCCAATAATAGAGATATGTCCCGTCTGTAAAATACGATTGTGTGAATGATATGTCACCACGATCTTTCCATTTTTCGCCTGGAATCCACAGTTTTCTCAAATCTTCGTATAGTGGCGCATCCATTGGAACAGTATCGCCGTTACATAGTGTCCACTCGTCGCCCAGATCAGTTCTTGCCGTTATCAGAACATCGCCTTTTTTATAATTTTCGTCAAAAACATCCTTGTTGTCTAACTTTTCCAGAGTATTACTAATGTCGTTTAAGTTAGATGCGTTTACTGGGGGGGGCGTTGTCTGCCCATACAGGGTTCTTATACTTACCGTTTACAATAGGCATTTAATCCACCAAACTTTCCTCGATGCCAGCGTTGAGGCAATCAGTCATTTCCTCGATGGTCATGACCTCGCTTCTCTCAATCCTGTCATCAACTTTTACATACACATGATTCCCGTCGGAATCAATCCTTTCCACATACCCAGCTCTGGGCGGAAGAATAGGCTTCAAAACTTCATCAACTCCATCAATTTAGTTCCTGTCCGCAGAACGGACAATGAGTAATTTCTACTCGGTCAGTTGCTACTAAGTAATTTTTATCAGAATGTTCCAAGTAGGTGTCTTTGCATAGCTCTACTTGTACATCGACACCCAAAGGAACAATGATTAAAGGATAGCAAAATTTACACATTATTTTTTTTAGCCAAATGCTACAAAGTTATACTGCCACGAATTTTCATTTGGAAACCATTCATCTGCGCCGGAGTATTGTCCCACAGAAATGGTAACGCTGCTAGAACTAAATGTTACCTTGTTCTCGGTTGCGTTTATATTTCCTGCCGCAAAGAAAAACCGATATCCCTGGAGATTGGATGACCAATTATTTCCGGAAGCATAGGATATCATAATTGCTTGTGGCAAAAATCTGAGTCCGCCAATGGTAACAGAAAATTGTCCGTTTCCCACATAAGTTGTTTTATAAATTCTGCAATTATAGGTTAATTGACTATTGATACTGTTGATAGATTGTATCAGCTTCAAAAACGCATCATTTGGGAGTTTGTCAGCAGAAAACCCATAGGCTTGCAATGTCTGTGCTGTAATTACTTCATTTTTCGTATAGTAATTATTTGGTATTGCGGCAATCGTGTCACATATAGCTTGCAGCTCCGATGAATTCAGTGGGGGGGGGCATTGTTATTCCATGTCGGTGCCACATATTTTCCATCTTGAATTGGCATATTTACTCTCCTTTAGATAGATTCGTTTGCACCCGCCATGATTGCTTCTGCCATGAAATTGATGGTTTCGTTGTTCTCTAGCGGATCATATTCAACGGGTTCTGGAATGGTCTTTTTCCACTCTTCCCACTCTTCAACACGAGGTTCAATGTCATAACCGTCGCCATTTTCGACAAAGTTGACAAAACCATTGTATTGACAGTAGGTGGGCAAATCTTCATCCTTTAGGGGGAACGAATCCTCGAACTCGTTCCCCTGTGGATTGGGATAAGCACCACACTCGTTAGGTGTTTTACTTACATACCACATAGTTTTCTCCTTAAATTGCTAATTCTACGCCTTCACTTACATAGTTGGCAAACATTTCCTGCGAAATGTAGTTTTGCTCGATGTTCTCAACACGCTCCACCAGCTCTATGATGTGATTCGGATCATATTTCTTTCCAATCTCTGCGCCTTCATATGATGGAACAGCGTTGAATTCCTTTGCAATTTCATCGTTTTCACACACAATGATATTTTCAATGATTCCGTCTTTTACAACAAGATAATCCATCACACCACCGCCTTTCTAATGATGATAATACCAGATTTTCCTGCACCGCTGGAACACGTTACGTTGCCAACGGTAGCACTAACAATGTTTCCAGGTCCACCACCAGAACCCCATGTTATTCCGTTGATTCCATATTGGTTTGTAGTCCAGCTACCAGCACCACTTGCCCCATTGACACCGCCTTGATAAGCCGGAGACTCATAATCGTTTCTAGCATATGCGCCACCACCAGAGCCAAGGATATCGCCAGTTCCAAACGCCTGAACACCAGCTTCTGCATCTTCAAAACCATGCTTTGTTGATGCGGTATTGTTGATATAAGCCATAGCACTCTTTGAGCCACCCTGTACCGCATACGCAGTAATTACGGCATTTGGATTAGCAGATGCCGTAACTTGCGTTCCGCCGGAACCGCCGTTTGCCGTATGTGTCTCTCCGCCAGTAATTGCAACGCTTGTATTTCCACCAGATTTTCCGTTTTGATTACTAATGACAGAATTGTTTTTCGATGTAACAGCCGCACCGCCAGCGCCGATTGTAAATTGGACTTCCTTATCAGAAAAATCAACATTGTTTACAGTTGTCCGATATGCTCCGGCACCACCAAGAGCGCAAGTGCAATTAGCCGCCGCTATTGCTCCACCGCCTCCGCCACCGATCAGAAAGATATCAACTTTCCCAAATTTTGGAGAAAAACGAGTTTTCTGCGAAGATGTGATCTGAATTGGAAAACTTATTTGCTTTTCTGTCAAAGTAAAAGTATGCGAGGTAATGGCAGACGTTTGTGGAACAGAAGCAGATACGTTGTTATAATCATAATAAGGGCTTACTGCGGTCAAAGAAGGGTTGCCATTTGCGGCTTTACCAAAAGCATATCCGCTACTGTCTGTAACAACGCTTCCACTTCCTGTTGCTGGCGTTAGGCCAGTAATTGTACATCCAGACACAGGTGTACCATCTGGAAGTTGGACTTTGATATTATACCACTGTCCACCAACCATCTGTACAATAGATTTAAACAGTTCATCCGGAACAGTTCCGCCAGCATATCCATACTTCTGCGCAGTTTCTACTGTGAGAATTTCATTTCGTGTATAATTTTCATCTTGCCTTTGAACTGTTTGTGTGAGATCATTGAGTTCATTTGCGTTGATCGCAGGTTCTGATTCATTGTTCCATGTAGGTGATTTATATTTGCCGCCTTGTATCGGCATTTAAACTCCTCCTATGAGGATGAAGTTAAAGCGTAGAGTTGATTCCTTCTTGAATAAATCCTGATAGGTCTTTGTATGTTACTGCCTCAACTGGTTCTTGTAGTTCTGTCTCAACTGGTTCTGGGATATCTTCAAGATGCCAAGAGCTACCATCCCAGATACAATACTGTTTTTGAATATCATATTCTGGAGGTTTTACCAGCGTACAATCACCAGGGGTCAGCCAAACATCTTTTCGTTCTACAATGCTTGCCAGAGGGTCTTTTTGACACTCTACTTCTCCGTTATAGAATCTAGTCTCCGTATTGTAGTTATATGCTATCATGTCGGCCTCCTCAGTATTTGATAATTGGTGTCAACGAAACGTTATATGGACGAACGTACATAGCAGATATGTTTAGCGGAGAAAGTGTAGATTGTGTTTGATATGTTGCGCTTATTGTTCCATATCCACCTGTTGCATCTTGGTTCCCGATAAACGGATTTTTAAGTGGCGGATAGAAACTTTTTGAATCTATTGCAATATACGTTGCTCCTTGTTTAGCTCCAAAGGTAGTTGTATAAACATCTTGCTTTCCTGCACCTCGGATAAACGCCGCCATTAAATTTGGCAAAGTAAACGTTGTACTATTGTCGCCAGTACCAAACACTGTTCCGATGACACCAAACAGGTCTGCATACAATGTTCTGCTAACTTGAGAACCATCGCACTTTAGAAATCCGTTTGGAACATCGTTTTTAGCATACCAAAATACTGCGCCAACGGGTATAACACGCATCCATGCATCGTTTGGTGTTGCATCAGAATCTAATCCAAGCTGAGTTTTTACTTCGTTGCTTAAAACTTCATCTCTTGAATAATCATTTGCCAGGGTTTGACAAATTGCATTTAACTCTAATGCATCTATTGGGGGGGGGGCGTTATTTGACCATGTTGGTGCTACGTACTTACTGCCCTGAATCGGCATTATTCCACCACACTCCAATAACTTCCACGCACTTCAGGCGTGTACACATTGTTGTCAACAGTGGACTTATAGACCTTTTCATCAGTCCAAATCATCACTTCATCTTTCATGTACATACCACGAGTTCCCTGCGGCGCTGCATAGGGCTTTGCCTTTGCCGGATTCTTCGTATGAGCAATGTCCCACAGAGACACAGCGGCAGCAGGATTCCAATCATCATGACCGGTTGCGTCATGCTTTTGCAACAGCTTATACACCTGACCAGTGCCATCACTGGGGTCACGAACAGGGGTTCCAATCTCAAAGTTTGAGTAGTCGATTGCCTTCCAATTCGGAACAAGTTCTTCCTGCTCAATCAAAGAAGTATCATCAACTTCGTTCGCAACAACCTTTGCACGAAGATTGAGTGCCTTCTGCTTGCCAATGTCACGAAGAGCCTTGGCAACAAATTCCTTGCTTGTCATTACACACCTCACTAAAAAAGTTCATCAGCTTTGCTAGAGACAATTCCACGATGGTTAATTGTCAGATGGCAGATTTCCGCATACGGTTCATCCCTGAAATGGTCGATATACTTTTGAAATCCGCTGCTTTGCTTATTTTTCAGGTCAATCTGTCCAGTATGGCCAATCACAACAACTTTACAAGAGTCGCAACATCTCGTAATAACCTTCTTGAGCTCTTCTACTGTACCATTTTGAGCTTCTTCGATAATAACAACTTTGTTCTCGAAGTTTGTGCCACGAAGATAGGTAGAAGTAAGAAGTTTTACATAAGCGTCGCCAGTTTTCTTTGCAGTCATTGATTCATCATTGATGATTCTGATTGGCTCCAAGTTGCATTTAATGATTGCCTGATAAACAGGTTCAAAGTAGACTTCTGATTTTTGAGTAATATCGCCAGGAAGATAACCTTGCTTACTTTCTTCACATGGAAACATCACATAGACGATTCCATCATAGAATCCATATTCAACAAGTAGATTGGCTGTGGCAAATGCAATCAATGACTTGCCCGTGCCTGCTTTTGCCTCCCCGTACACAATCAACTTGTCTTTATTCCAGATTGCATCACGAAATTTCTTTTGATCGTCGTCAAGCTCCAGTCCATAAAATGGATGCCTGCGCAATGTCTGTGGTGCATCCAAGTTAGAACACCTCGCTAATATCCGTCAGAATACTATCTGCAATACCATACTTGATGATATCATCGGAGAACATAAACCAATCTCTGCGATAGTTCTTGTCGTACTCTTCCTCAGTGATCTTCGTATGGGAAAGCACATATTTCTTCGTCAAACTCTCGTCTTTTTCGATGAAAGATGCCGTATCAGAGAACTTTCCAATAGAACCACCAATATCGGTATATCCGTCATGCAGAAGAGCCTTGGTGTTCTTGAAAACAAAGCGTTTATGCCCTGCCATCAGCAAATATGTTCCAGCGGAATAACATCTTGCCATACCAACCGTGTACACAGGGGTCTTTGACAGCTCAATCATATCAATCACGTGTTTAGCGCAGTCAATATCACCGCCCTGTGTATTGATAAAGATTTTGATAGGAACTCGCTTCTCTGGTTCAACGTCCTTATCTTCAAAATTATAGGTCATGATATAATCCGCCAGTGTCAGAATTTCATCTGATACTTCATCATTCCAGATAAAAGTTCTGCGCTCAATATCCCGATATAGTTGCAGAAGGCTTGGGTCTGGCAATCCCTTATCCGTTGCATTGTTGACAATATCTGAAATATCAATCGTAAATGTTTCCATTACCGAAACCTCCCACACATTCCACAGCGTTTCTTAACTTGATCGTTGAAATTTTCCGTTTTGCTTCTGTTTTTCCAGTATTTCACTTCGCCTAATGACCAATTTTTAGATGGGTCATTTTCTGTAATAAATCTTCCATCTTGATAGATTGCGTTATATCCACTTGCGTCTTTCAGCATAATGAGAACTTTCTGGTTATTTTCTGGACGCTTTTCTTCTATATCAAACCATTCATTCATCGACTTTCTCCACAATTACGTCAACAACCGTTTCATCTTCCATATACTGAATCAAAACGTCAGTGACGAAGTAACGCCTATCTGAGATAACAACATCTGACCCAAGATGCGGAATAATCATAGAATCGAATTCCGCCAGGAAAGGTAATTTGTTATCATTTTCAAAAAATCTTATTTTATCTGGTCTCACTTAGTCAGCCGTAGCCTTCACCCCCAGCACAGAACAGAGATATTTGTCTAACTTGATAGGTTCTGGCAGATGATATTTCTCAAGGAAATCTTCTTCCGGCATTGTATGAATCTCTGTATGGTGAAGTCTACAAAGCGGAAGAACAGATAGCCCTTCGTGAATAATCTGCGTTCTATCTCTGCCCATTCCTACACGGGAACCATCAAGGTTAGAATGATGGAGGTCTGCGCTCTTTCCACATACGCAACAGCGACGATTTGCAAGGCAACTATACAGGTAATGCTTCAAATCATCGGCATATTCGTGTAGCGGCTGTGGAGTCTGTATGTCATTTTCCAGAATGAAGTCAATCAAAAATCTTTGATACTCCCGAACTGTTGACATAGGTGCGTTTGACAAAGAAAACATCTCTTCGGGTGTTTCACCAGCAACTTCGAGAAGGTCTAGCTTCATGGCTTCGTTTACCATGTCTTTCATGGTCTGAGCCTTTGACCCGCCTTGCCATTCAGCAATGGCCCCAATCAACGCCCAACACATTCTCCGTTGCTGTCCACTGAGCTTTCTTCGGTCGATTGGTGTAATTTCCACCTGTCTGCATTTTTGCAACAGTGAAGTATCTTGAACTTTCAAAAGAATTCTTCCATCTTCCGCAACCCCAAGAATATCTGCAACCTGTCTGCCGTATGGGTTGTAATCCTTACGTTGTTCGCTTAAATCCATTTTCGTATCTGGTGTTTGGAATAAAGCACGTTGAAACTCCGTTGGAACTTTCTGTATGAATCATTACGCCAGTAGGGATATTCATAACATACGTGTTAATATCCGAAAGATCAATCGTGTTCCAGATAGACGGTTTTCTCTCAGGAATTGCGTAATGCTTTTCTGATGTTTCATCTGTCACAGAAACGTCTGATACCATAATTTCTGCGCCAGTGGTATCAAGTTTCTTCTTAGTGTTCGCCATTGATAATCTCCTCCATCATAGTCTTTACTTTTGCCTCGACCTTTTCATCATTGAAGATTATCCAGTCAAAGTCAAAGTAATCTAGCTCTGTCTCAGAAATATGTTCTTTTTGCTCTTTTGTGAATTTATTTACATATCCAGGTCTTTCTACTCGAACAGTTGTAACGTCAAAGAAATCACGCATTGCTTCATATTCGTTCATAAAACGCCAGTCTGTGATAATCACATAATTCCACCTGCTGTGGAAAAGTCTTAGGAACTCAACGACTTTGCTGGCAAAGAAGTATGGGTCATGCTTTCGACATACGCTTGTGCCAACGTATTGAAGCATATTCCTTCCAGCTTCGTCTTTCTTGCCGTTCCAGCCGAGATACCGCCTGCACAGGAATTTGAGATAATCACCAAAAGCGATTTGGAGAACTGAATATTTTGGCACCAGTGACGACATAATCAGGTTTGCCACATAGTTTTTTCCACTCTCTGCTTTTCCGCTTACCAAGATTACTTTCATTGACGCTACCCTCCTGTTCTATTTTGCATTATATCATACTTATCGGAGCTTGTCAAGCCCTAATTTGTGAACAAATTGTTAACAATTTACAAGCTCCTGCCCTATGTGTATAATTATACACCAAGAATGAATATTTGTCAAGTACCCAAAGATATTGTTAACAAAAAGTTCATATTTTAGGCTATTTCCTTCTTTTGGTGATATTATACAGCAAGAGAAATAATTTGTCAATACTAAATTATGAACAAACTGTTAACAAATTCCATCATGTATTGACATACTTTTCCTCTGTTGGTGCTATTATACACCTAACGAAGCATCTTGTCAAGAGGGCAAATGTGAACAAATTATGAACATTTTTGCACCTATGTTGCCCTCTCGCGTGCGCACGCACGTGTATTATATATTCTCGAGTATATTAACATGCGTTGTATAATATATTATAATATATATATATAATATAAATAATATAATATATAATAATATATATATCAAGTATATTATATATTCTCTAGTATATAGTTATTAGGGTAATAGAAATATATTAGGTAATAGGGGTTATAGGGGGAAGAGGGAAGAAAGAAGGAAGAGGGGAAGAAGATAGCAAACGAAAATGTTAACAAATTGTGAACATTGGTGTCAGGGGTATTGACAAGGGCATACTCTGTGTGCTATAATAGCATCAAACCAAGATAGGAGGGATTTATACGAAGGTCTTTTATGACTTTGACGACACACTGGTGAAATCCAGCAAGTCCATCGTGAAGTGTGTCAACGAAGAGTTCCGTCTTGGTCGCACAGAGAATGACATAACAGATTGGGGGTATCGTTCACTTTGCAGTAAACTTACCAGCTCCGATGTAGAGAGATTCTTTGAAAGCGACACATTCTGGAACAGTCTGGAGATTCACGAAAATGCTTTAGAGACGTTATGGGGTTATGATTCACACTGTTGCACACTGGGAACAGCAAAGAATCTGGAATTGAAACAAAGGTTCTTGGAAAATCATAGCCTTGGTTCTGACCACTACATGTTAGACACTGGCGCAGGTTACACGATGAAGGATAAACGGCGTATTAACATGGCAGGCGGTATTCAGATTGGCGACACCTACAAGGAACTGGCGCATACAAATGCAAGCGTGAAGGTGCTTTTTAAATCTTATCATGATTATCCTTGGCAAAAAGTTCCACCCAATGAGACCATCTACCTCGTTGACGAGTGGCTTGAGATTGCCGATATTATCAGGTGGTGTGAAAAACTATGGAAGTGAAAGTTACTCCGATCACTGATGATTCCGTTGTTCTGAACACAGCAAGAATCACAGTCTGGAAGGATGCCGTTGATAAGCAACCCTCTGACAAGTTCATGCGGGATATGTACTTCAAGGAACATTCCCCCATCCGTGCAAAAGAGTTTCTTGTAGAGATTCGGGAAATCCCAAGTTATGTCAGCGTACACTTTGTTCGCCATCATACTGGCTTTACCCCGTTTGTCAGCACGCAGAGAGACGACAGGCGTGATAATCCCATCCCACGGTCAGAGATGCCACAGGGAACACTGGTGGATATGGACATTGTTCTAAACGCACAGTCGTTCATTGATGTTAGCAGGAAGCGTCTTTGTGGAATGGCAAGCTATGAAACCAGAGAGGCATGGAAGAAGGTTGTAGAAGCTCTGCGAAAGGTTGACCCGAATCTTGCGGATTGCTGTGTGCCGAACTGCGTCTACCGTGGCGGTATTTGTCCAGAACTTCGTGACGGCTGTGGGTATAACCGGACAGAGGCGTTTGAAAAGGAACTTTTGAACTACATGGGGGGAAGATTTTGAACATTGTTCTTGTTGGAAAAACAGGAAGCGGGAAGTCCTCAATCTGCGACTGGCTGACAGAGAACCTTCGCTATGACAAGTTGCGTTCATACACGACTAGGCCAAAGCGGGAAGGAGAGACGGATGAATATCACTTTGTCACAGAACAGCAGTATGATGCGTTGGACTTGGTGCTTAAAACCGAGATCAACGGCCACCGATATGGGGTAATGCGTCATGATCTGGCTGATGCTGATTGTAAAATTCTCATTGTTGATCCATCTGGCGTTGAGGAACTTGTACGGATTCCTGATTTTGATTTTGTTTGCATTTACGTAGAGTGCCCTACATACCAGCGAATGAATCGCTGTCAGCTTCGTGGGGACGGTTACTTCAACATTGTCGAACGGATGAACAATGAAGTCAGGATGTTTGATAGTTTTATTCCGCAGATTACCGTGGATAACAGCGACGGCAATTTCAATAATGCCGTTCTTGATGTTCTGAAAGCTGTAAAGGGGGCAGGCCGTTGTTTGCGCCAAAGCTGTACCAAGTAAGAAAGGTTCCAGCAATCGAAATTATCAAACACGGCTATGACCTGACAATCAAGAACGCTGACTACACAGTTGGCCAGCAAGATAACATGCTGTTCAGGCAGTTGCGAATTATCACAGGCAGAAATCCAAACTTTGTATCACAGATTGTCTTTGTGGACTGTAACGGCGCAAGAAGCAAGAAAGATGAAATCCGGCAGTTGGTGATTGATGGGTTTTATCTGAACGGAGTCCACTTTGTCATGTCAGAACGAAGTGCAAGCATGACAAGAAACGCAATTCTCGGATTTTGCGACGCTTCTGTAAGCGAAGAACTTGACAGGCATATCACCATGGACTTGGAAATCAGAGAAACGGTTCTGTCCAAGTGGTGCGCTTATCGTGGACTGATGTTCAGCTCCTGTCACTGTCTGGAAGGATGGTTCCCAAAGACCATCGTTGTTGACGATTACGAAACTGTCATCAAGAACCAGAAGCTGAAATGGCTTGTGGAAGAAGAACGGACGTATATCAGCAATACGACAGGCGAAGAACAAGTATGGCGAACGCACGGAATCGAAGAAGGCTACAAGGATGTTCCTATCAACGTGTTTGATGGACATGGCTTCATTCATCCGGAGTTAGTTGACCAGATTCAGCAGATTGTCGGGATGGAGGAAAGACCAACTTCTCTTCTTGTCAGGGCACCATACATCAAAGGCTTGTTGTCAGAAATGAACTATACGGCCTATTACGAAGAACACAGGATTGACTTCATACAGGATATCTGGGGTAAATGGCATGACATTCATGAGCCCATGATTATTCTAACGAAGTCCATGTACAAGGGCTTCAAATACTTCAAGCAAAAGGGAACTTATCAAGACTGGGATAACTACTGGTCAAAGTTTCACAAGTATCACCATTGTTGGGGAATTGCAAAATGGAATTTCAGCAAAGAACAGGAGCCGGTGTACACAAGAGGGAATTATCAAATCCTGCAAGACCTCGACCTGCCGTTTGATGAATTTAAACAACTGGCCGGTAAGTCAATGGACTGGTCACTCAAGGTTGTAGACGGAGACCCAGTTTACACGTATTGCTTTCTTGGTCTTACCGGTGATAATCCAAAGCCGCTGAATAACTATGCCAAAGCGATTATGAAGAATCCGGCCATGATTAGCGAACACAATGTCCGTGACTTCCTGAAAAAGCAGATTCGCAAATATATGTCACAGATGAAATGCGGAAAGATTTTCCTCAGGTCATGCTACAAGTTCCTGATTCCTGATCTTATCATGATGCTTCAATGGATTGGCGGAGACAAGAATCCGCAAGGCTGTTTGGAAGCAGATGAATTCTGGTCTATTGGCTATACTGGTGAACATGCGATTGAAAGAAACCCGCATATTTGCAGTTCTGAACATCTTGTCTTGAAAGCAAAGACAACAGACGAAATTGAAAAATACTGTGGCCATTTGGTAAACACCTGTATGCTGAATGGCAAAAGTCCATCACCACAACGAATGAACGGAGCTGATTAGCGAAAGTAGTCCAGCCCAGCAGTAATGTTGGTGCTGAACGGTGTGAACCCTGCTAGGGGTGTCCTGCAAAGGGCTAACGGTGGAGGCCGAAAGGATAATGCCGTGCCAAGCCACAAACGTGGAAGGTGTAACGACTAACCTGGGATGAGTGTACCAGAGTATATGGTCTATTAGCACGACCATGGAAGCGCACCGCCACCCATCTTTGGGCGGAAGAGATAGTCTACGATGAAACGTGTACGACGGAGATTTGGTGCTGGTGATGGATGAACCGTTAATGCTGGAAGGAATCGACAAAGATTGTGCGATTGTCCTCAATCTTGACGAAAAACTAACAGCAAAAGACGAAAGTGTAAATCTTGAGCATATAGCAGACCTTGTGTGCAGAACACTTGTGTCGCTGATTGGCGAGTGTTCCAATGCGGCAACCTGCTATCACAACAAACCATGGAAAGCAGAAGAAACAAAAAGGCGATACGAAAAGAATGTTGATATTCTGTCTATCGTAAATTCTTTTGCCATAGATTCTTTGCAGAGTCTCGTTATGTGGTAACACATAATTGTAACTTGCTTAATTGCTGGAAACCCCTTAGAGGTATATAGACCACAACGTAGGTATGAAACACGATCAGGCGTGACGGTTTAAAAATTATATGCATTGGGCAATCAGCAGGGAAGCTCCGAACAGGAGAACCTTCAACGACTATCCCATTGGTGGTGAAATTCCACAACAGGAGTAGGGCCTAAGTAGGCGGGTGAGAACCCCTTAAATCGAAATGGCAAGCCCCTTTTCTGGTGAAAGGGTGAAGATATAGTCTAGGCTTGTATGAAAGTACAAGAAAGAAAACAGTTTGCAAAGACTGGTTATATCATGAACATTCCTTACGAAATTGCGAAGTATTCTAAGCCATATCCGTATTTCATGCGATATATCAGCGACTACTACGAGAGTATGTTCAAGTCTCTGGAAAAGAATGAAAACGGATTCAGGTTCCAAAGATCACGTAAGAGCAACATGAATGAACTTGCTTTCATGTTGGAGAAATTTCATGATAGAGAAATTCGTTGGAAGCGTGCCAAGGCATTTGACCATAAGATCATGATGGATGAATCTATTCCACTTGACGAAGATAAGCTAAAGGCACTGGAACAGGTTTATCTGTCTTTCAACAAGGAAATGAAATATTTAGTGTCTTTCGAGAGCAGATTGCACCGGTATGACGAATTCAAGAAAGAGTTAAAGGCATGGGACAAAGAATCTGCAATGAACTATCATGTGAACTGGGATTCTATCTATGCCAAATACAGAAACGAATGTGAAGAGATATGCGGACAGAAAGAGCTCGCAAACTTGGCTACGATCTTGTGTTATGAGAAATATCCGAGACGTGGCAAGAAGTTTTTGTGGGCTGTTGCGCCTGCCGGTATCTTGGAAAATCTTGAACAACAGGATGTTTCTATTCCGTTTAAGGACGAAAATGGAAAGTATGAGTACCTTGGGCGCAGGTATTCTTTGAAGCAGTTAGATTCTATTGGATAATAAAAATTAGCTTTCGTCCTAGAGGTATCACGGCGAGGTATCATGAAAAATTGGAGGATTTCATGTTTAACGAAATCGAAGCTGTCAAGGCTTATCTTGACGGAAAAAAGATTCCCGTAAGGGCATTGGACGATTGCGTATTCCAGATTGCAAAGTTTATGAAAGAAGAAGGCGCAACGAGAATAGATACGAAGGTGGTTGTAAAAGAATGGCTGACAAGGTGTGGGTTGTACTTCGTGGATATTAACAACAACATTGACAACGCTTTCATCACAAAGTCCAAGCTGATTGGTGATTTCAAAGTCTATATCAATCAGGCGGACATTGACGCAATAAACTTTGCCGCTGACTTCAAAGTTTCCAAAAAGATAGCATTATTTTTGCTGATCTATGCAAAGCTACACGCCGACCACGATGGGAATTTCAAGATTCGCATTGCAACCATGGCTGAATGGGTTGGCGTAAAGCGTGAGAATATTTATGCAAGACATATCGCACCGCTTGTTGAGTACGGATTCATCGAGATACCGGATCACAACACGTACTCGAAGTACCTGAACAAGAAGCGGGACGAAAAAAGAATGTCTATGCGTATTTGCCATCCACTTGTGAACGATGGCGAGTATTTTATAGAAAACAACGAAGATTTTGAAAGTTTGTTTAATCGCATTTTCGTTGGTTGATTGAAGGTGAACTAAGTGCGTCCAGTAAACAGGGACAAGTTTAACGTTTTGAGACGACCAGACCCGAAATCAGAAGAACCGATTATGCCGAGCGTCGGAACTTACGAAATGGCACGAATGATCTCAAAAAAGACAAAATTCCGTGTTCTGGACGTAAAAGAAGTTCTTGACGAAGTTGGTCCTTGCATTTACGGGATTCTGCTTCAAAGAAAATCGGTCAATTTTGACGGGATAACAATTCGCTCTGCGTGGAACAGATTCAGATTCCCAAGATTCATTCGTTTTGAAAGCTCAAACGACAATAACGGATATTGGGCATTTGGGTATCTGCTGCCAAAGATCGAATTTGAAAAGCAAATGGAAATGATGTACGCTGGTGCGGTTGGAGCTTTCCCAAAGAAGTTCCTTGACAAGATCAGAGCATATGTTCCGAGTTTTCTTGAAACGGCAGAAGATATTCGTCAATACAGTCTTGACATGATGGCTGAAACAGGTCAGTTAGGAAAAGAAACCTGTGTTGACAAAGAGGGATATACCATCCCGATGCCGCCAAGAAGAAAGAAATACAAGTTCAATCCAGACTTCCATCCAACGTGGATAGAAAGATTTAGATACCGTATGCTTCGCAGAAGATTGCTTTCTGAGTATCATGCCAGAAAGTACACAGACGATCCTCTTCCGTTCTCTCATGTCTGGAAAGGGTTACAGGAAGCAAATATTTTCAACCGTGACAATGTACAAGATAACATGATAATTCCAGACGTAGAGGAGGAAGAAGAGAATTGACTGATTTCCATAAACTCCCCAATGAAAGCGAAACAGAGTATATCTACCGCATATGCTCCAACAAGGACGAAATTGGCTCATGGATTGATGTAGCTCAGTTGCTGAATGTTGAACTTGGCTATGAATATACGGAAAGCAAGTACAGAAAAGACTACAATGCTTTCCAAAAGATTTTTGACGCAAACAAGGAAAAGTTCTTTAGCGACAATCACCTGCAAAGCCTTAGAGAACAGCAGGAAGCTATTCGCAAAGAGCGTTATCGGCTACAGACGGAAAAGTTGGAGTATAACCGGTGGTTGCGTGAGAACGCAAGAGATGAACTGATTGTTGAAAAGATTGTCGATGCGATTGGTCAACTTGGCCCATTGCACGTTCCAGTCCGAAGAGTAGCAAATAATCCTGTCGGAAAAGATTTTGTCCTGATGTTCGGTGACGAACATTACGGAGCGGAATTTGAAATCCGTGGATTATATGGCGAGGTTATCAACAAGTACAATTCCGATGTGTTTGAACAGCGCATGTGGAAACTGCTTGATGAAACGATTGAAATTGTCCAGAAAGAAAACATCGAGTCTTTGCATGTGTTCTCTATGGGCGATTTCACAGATGGGATTCTCAGGATTGGACAGTTGATGAAACTTCAATACGGTGTTGTTGAAGGCACTGTGAAGTATATGGAATTTATTTCTAACTGGTTGAATGAAATGACCAGATTCTGCCGTGTCAAGTTTTACATGACAGATGGAAACCATTCCGAGCTTAGATTGTTTAATCAGCCGAAGTCTGCGTTCAAAGATGAAAACATGGGCAAGATTGTATCTGCCTATATCAAAGCAAGGCTTGCTGGAAATAAAAACTTTGAGTTCATTGAAAACATGTCCGGATATATCTTTGCTGATATTGCGAAGTACAAAGTCCTCGGTATTCATGGGGAACCAAAGGATATGTCAAAGGCCATCAAAGACCTTTCTAACGTCTACAATGTCAAGATTGATTATCTTGTCGGTGGGCACCTACATCATGGTGCCTATGAAGATATTGGCATAGATCGTGGTGTCATTCGGGTTCCAAGCATTGTCGGTGTTGATGATTTTGCAATGAGTCTAAATCGCATCAATAGTCCCGCCGCAACGCTTGTTGTGTTTGAAGAAGGACACGGAAAGAAAATCGAATACACCATTGATCTTAGATGAAAAGGCGGTGCTTATGCACCGCCTTTTCGCATTTGTAGAATTTTTGTTGTAGAAAAGGGTGATTGAATGGCCTCAAAGATGAAACGTTTTGATAGAAAAGCACCGCTTACAATCGAAGAGGCGCAATCTAAAACGCAAGACGTTCGCAAAAAGAGATGCCGTTACTGTACAAACGAAAGAACCATCAGAAGGTTCTATCCCTCGCAGGATTTTCTTGATACTGATGGAAGAATGTCGATTTGTATTGACTGCGTTTCTTACCTGTTTAATTATTACTATTCTGTACACAGTAGAATTGATATTGCAATCTATGAAGTCTGTCGATGTGTAAATGTTCGTTATGACAGCAGGGCATTTAGTTCGTTGATGAAAGCACTTGAACGAAATGGTATGCAGGCAACCGTTGATGCAATCAATGGTGATTATGACGAAAGTTCGGAAACAGACATTGACAAGATTGCAGTAGACACTAGGACAACTGTTTGGGGAAAGTATTATAGCATCCTGAAAGTGATGTATCACAACTCAGACATTGACCTATCTTTTGACGTTTACAAGAACGACAGGCCGGAAGGCTATGAAGATAAGTCAACTGACAAAGCAGTTACAGAAGTTATCGACGATTTGTATGAAAAGAGACTGAACGCTCTTGAAAAGAAATGGGGCAAAGGTCTTGAAGAAGATGATTATGCCTATCTTGAATCAGAATATCAGGGGTGGGCAAAGACAAAAGACGTTGATAACAAGTCTGTTGATCTTTTGATTCGTGAAGTATGTTTGCAACAGCTCAACATGAGAAAAGCTCGTGAGGGCGGAAATAGCGTTGATAAGAAAGATATTGATATTCTTACCTCGCTGATGGACAAATGTTCGATTACACCAGACAAGGAAAAGGAAAGCTCTTCTACAAGGTCACAGGCGGCATTTGGTCTTTGGCTAAAAGATGTGGAAACGCTTTCGCCTGCTGAATGGGTGGAAAATCAAAAGTTGTTCAAAGATGTTGAGGGTATTGATGATTATGTCAAGAGAACCTATGACCGTGCTGTAAAGAACTATATCGGTATGCAAAGAGATTTCCGTATTGTTGCTGATAAGATGGAGAAGGAAGCCGAGAGCTTTGACCCCAATGACGTTGTTGGCTTCGTAGCGGAGGAAGAAGGTTCGGAAGATGGCGAACAATAAAGACGCATTTAATCACAAAGCAAAATCTGCGGACATTCGCCATAGACCGGCATGTATCATCAAGAAAACGGAAATTACCGATAGTAGACTAAAACGAATCAAAGACTGGGCAACGTTGTATAGACGAAACTTACAACTGTTTGCAAAACATTATTTTGGCGTAACAACTCTGCACGACTATCAGAAAATGATTCTGTATGAGTGCGGAACGAAGAATGAACTTACAATATCGGCATCACGTGCTACTGCAAAATCGTGGTCAATCGGTCTTGCGGCACTGTGTATTGCTGTATTATATCCAAATAGCGAAATCGTCATTGTCTCTTCAACAAAGGGACAAGCGGGTGTCATTGTAGGAAAGATACAAGGCTTCTACAATGACTATCCCAACATAGCAAGAGAGGTCAAGAAGATAACGACAAATGACAATAACAGAATCGTGGAAATGATAAACGGCTCCAAGATTACTGTTGTTGCATTGTCGGATAATTCAAGAGGTATTCGTGCGACTTGCATCATTCGTGAAGAGTGTAATGCTATGAAACGCAAAGACCTTCTTGATTCTGTTATTGCACCAATGCGATATGTTAGACCTGCACCGTTTAGACAGCTTCCGCAATATCAACATGTGCAGGAAGAGTCTAAAATGATTTCAATTAGTTCTGCTGGTTTGAAAAAGAACTGGTGGTATCAATATACCTTATCACAAATTTGGATTCAATGCTTTGGAGATAAATCTGGTATTCAATCAAAGGACGAAGTTTGTTTTATGGCGTTCGACTATTTAACTTCGCTTGAACATCATATCAAGACAGCGAAAGAAATAGCCGCCGAAAGAAAGACTTCCGACTATATATCATTAAGTTTTTACTTACTTGGTGCGCCACGTTTGGAAACTGCGTGGTGGA
>ENA-OPDF01000132-OPDF01000132.1-human-gut-metagenome-genome-assembly--contig:-NODE-132-length-51839-cov-7.057315_pt1 | contig 51839 bp, 39 predicted proteins | sample MGYA00241575_ERZ501501 | MGnify/ENA primary metagenome ERZ501501 (study PRJEB25962, sample SAMEA1972229) | human gut metagenome | biome: human gut; feature: human-associated habitat; material: faeces... | reverse complement strand
GGGCGTTCCGGGAATAATAGCGGTGAGATGTAAAGTGTATCGACTAAAAGCCAACGACATGTTTTATCCGTGAACAGATATTTGGCATCATGATGAATGATATTGTGACCGCAGATGTAGTCTATATCACAAAGAAAACTAAACAATTCATCTTTGGAAGTTTTATGGAATGTCGTGCCATCATGTAGGAGTGCCCCTATATCATGGATTTTATGATCTTTCAAGCCAACTTCAACATCTACTATGGCATAGTTTGGGGCACTAAATGGTACAGATGTAATTTTATTACCGATGGCATTGTTTCTGTCCTCAGTTTTCTTGATTCCTATAAGTTTGCTCCATATTGACATATATTCAATATAATAAATTGTTTTATAATTTGAATTTGTTATGTATCTACATGGTTTTCTTATTATTGTTCGAGTACAATAACTCAATATCACATACAAAGGTAAGGATAAAACCGAAGAATCTGTTAAAATAACCGCTTTCTTTTGATTTTTATGCGTTTACATCCCGTTGTTTATGAATATCATATTTTTGTGGGCAAGAACTGTTGTTGCCTGTGAATGCTTATTTTCGGATTTGCGTTATATTTGCAACACGTGTATACAAGTCGCTGATAGATATATCACGTTGACTTTGAGGAAGTGAAGTGATTCCGATAAGGATACAGATAATAAACAATAAGCAAAAGCGTGCAGCTCAATGAGTTGCACGCTTTTTGCGTTTATGGGGATATGCTTGCTCAAGGAGCATATTAATAGGGATGACGAAAGCTATTTGTTGGCATCTACTGGAGTGGAAAGTGAGTCTCATGATATGTGCATACCTTTCAAAATTAATGAAAGAATGTGTTATGATTTACATTCTTGTGACAAACTTTCTATCGCCCATTTGTGAATAATCTTGGGCAACTTCTCAGGCAAAGCCGATTTTTAACAAACTACCGTATTATGTGCTTTGTCAACTTATCTTTTTTTTAATACGCTGTTTACTACTCTGACAGAAGAGACAAGTTTATTAGTCGAAGTAAATACGTCTACATTCCATACATGAGATGAACGCCCTTTATGTACGATGGTGGCTACTGCTCGTACGGTATCTCCTTCATGTGCGGAGGAAATATGATTTCCACTGACTTGCATGCCCACAATTATTTCATCGGGCTGGCAAGTAATCATGGAGCCGAGTCCGGCAACGGTTTCGGCAAGTGCAAGAGTTGCGCCACCGTGCAGAATACCGAAAGGCTGACGGGTGCGATGGTCTACGGGCATGGTTGCTTCTATGCGATTTTCCGAAGCGTAGGTGTATTGGATGCCCAAGTTGCCCATCAGGGCATGGCGTGCTTGTGCGTTTAGCAGATCGAGAGGTATTTCTGAGGCATGAACTTCTGCCAAAATCATTTTTTCAACAGCCTGGGCAACACCGTCTTCTTCGTTGGAAGCCGTCACGTAGTCGGCACAGACTTTTACAGAGTCTTGCGAATGTCCCATGGCTATGCCTAAACCAGCTATTTGAAGCATGTTGACATCGCATACTCCGTCTCCAATGGCAATAACTTCCTCACGAGTGATGTTCAGATGTGACAATAAAGCACCTAAGGTGTTTGCTTTATCAATTCCGCATGGCACGACCTCTAAAAAGTATGGTTCTGAACGAAAAACATCCAAAGTTCCGTTTAAACGCCTTTTCCAATGCTCTTCCAATCCGGTCAATGCTTCTTCGTCGTCACTAACCAACATACATTTGCATGGTGCAAAGTCTATGGCTATGGAGAAATCTTCTTCCTTAATGATTTTCAGGTTATTCAGTTTGGCTTCGGTGCGGATATGTTCATTGTTGGGACTATCTGTCAATAGAGTATCATCGTGGTAAGTGAATATGGCGAAACCGTTTTTATGTGCTTTCTTCTCTAAATAAGGCAGCATTTCCGGGTTAATTCGTCGCTCAAACAAGATTTCTCCGTTTTGTGCGTTGATTATCTGACAACCGTTGTAAGAAACAATAAAACCTCCATAATTACCCAGTTCCAGTATTTTTGCTAATGGCATGAGACCGTATGTAGGTCTGCCGGAAGCCAATGCGATACGTATTCCCATTTGTTGTACTTTAAGCAATGATGCAAGCGTGCGTTTGCTTATTTCTTTCTCATTGTTGAGAAGCGTTCCGTCTACGTCAAGAACTAATAATTTATATTTCATGGCGGTTTACTTTTAATTACGCTAACAAAGTTAATAAAATGGCAGTTAAAAACGACTGGATTTATTTTATTTTGACGAAACTTCTTGCAATGGTTTTTGTAGGCGGAATTCTTTGGGAGAGATATCGGTGTTTTTTTGAAAAAACTGTTATAAGATTGGTAGACATATCACATATATTCTTATCTTTGCGGCGTTTTGTTCTGTCTCCTTGTTCGGGGAACAGATGAAAAGGGAATCGGGTGAAAGTCCCGGACAGTCCCGCTGCTGTGAATTTCGTTGAGGGTGTATCATTCTTATGCCACTGTTCTATTAGGAATGGGAAGGCGATACATCAGGAATAAGTCAGAAGACCTGCAAAACAAAGTCGAAAAATTGTCCGTTCGAGGAAAGCGGGCAGTGCGTAAAATGTTTTAAGATAATCTTTGGATACTTTATGGTGATGAGGATTAAAGTGCAGTATATCTGCATGGCTTTTCTTTATGTAGGTGGCTTTCCCCTTTATGCACAAAAAGTTACTGATGATACAATTAGTGGTAAGACGCATTATATTGATGAGGTTACGGTCAAAGCTTCTGTAGCTACAAGGAAAGTGACGAGCACGACACCTGTACAAGTGCTTTCGCATCGGCAATTACAGCAGCAGGGTATAACCGATATAGCCGATGCTTTGCGTCGGTTCTCCGGTGTGAATGTAAAAGACTATGGGGGGGCTGGCGGTATGAAAACCGTTTCAGTGCGTAGTTTGGGTTCACAACATACGGCAGTGGCATACGATGGTGTAACAGTGACAGATTGCCAAAGCGGACAGATAGATCTTTCTCGTTTTTCTTTAGATAACATAAAATCACTTTCTCTGGCTGTTGGTGACAATGACGATATATTTCTTCCGGCACGCACAGTAGCGTCTGCTGCTTCACTTCGTTTGCAAACATTATCACCTGATTTGACAGACAAAAACATGTATCTGAAAGCTGAAGTAAAGGCGGGTTCTTTCGGAATGGTAAATCCATCTCTGCGTTACGATCAGCGATTGGCGAGTCGAGCTTCAATGTCCTTTACTGGTGACTTTATGAGAGCCGACAATATTTATCCCTTTACTTTAGTGAATGGTAAGTATACATCAGAAGAGCGCAGGAATAATAATTCTATTGAGACCTATCGGAGTGAATGGAATATTTATATCCGTCCCAATGATCGTTCTGTTTTAGATGGAAAATTTTATTATTATAATTCATTCCGGGAATTGCCTGGCCCGGTTATTTTATATAATAATAAAAGCAATGAAGAGCTGAGCGAACAGAACTTCTTTTCTCAGTTACACTATCGAACTTATTGGAATAATAATCTTTCTTTGCAAGTCTATGGAAAATTTAATTGGGCGTCAACTCATTATCATGACGAAGGTGCGGAATTTCCGGGGGGTGAGTTGAACAATCTATATTATCAACGCGAATATTATGGCTCTGCATCATTGCTTTATGCTCCATTCACTGAATGGGCTTTCACTTATGCGGCAGACTATTCGTTTAATAACCTAAGTTCGAATACTTCTTCAGGAGTAAAACCTTATCGGCATACTGTGTTACAGAGCTTGACAGCACGTTACCAAACTCGCCATCTAACGATAACCGCCCTGATGCTGGGGTCTCTCTATATGAATGGTGCAAAGGTGGGCGAAAATGCCGGTAACTCTCGGCATCTGTCTCCTTCTGTTTCTCTGTCATGGAAGCCGTGGAAGCGAAAAGAACTTTATTTCCGTACTTCTTATAAAGATATCTTTCGTGTTGCGACTTTTTCCGAAAATTATTTTGACCGTTGGGGAAGTCGTGATTTGAAGCCGGAAGTGGCTTGTCAATACAATGTCGGTGGTACCTACGCATATTCTTCCACTTTATCATGGTTGAGCGATGTGGGCATTTCATTGGATGGCTATTATAATTATGTAAAGAATAAGATTGTGGCAATGCCCTACAATATGTTTTTTTGGACGATGGTGAATTTGGGACATGTTGATATTTGGGGAGCGGAAGCAAATGTGGATGCTATCTTTCGTATGGCTGTTCGTCATCAACTGCTGGCGGCGGTATCATATACTTATCAGTATGCTGTTGATAAGACTGATCCGTCTTCCGTCTATTATAAAGATCAGATACCTTATACGCCTGTACATTCCGGTTCTTTTTCGTTGGCATGGGAAAATCCTTATGTAAATGTATCTTTTCATGCCACCGGAGTAAGTAAACGCTATGCATCTGAACAGAATATCAAGGCTAATGAGTTGAAGGGATACATTGAGTGCGGAGTATCGCTTTATCGTTCATTTCGTTGGAAGAAGATAGATTGTTCGCTTCGAGGTGACATTCAGAATATAGGCGATAAGCAATATAGTATTGTGAAAAGTTATCCTATGCCCGGACGTTCGTATAAACTGACATTTAATATATCCATTTAATAACAAGAAAATTATGAAACTGAAAGAACAACTTAGAATGCTGGTTATTTTGCTGGCTATGCCTTTGGCTTTTGTAGCATGTGATAATAATGATGACGAAAATGGTGCTCCTATTGTTGCCGAGAAAGGCGTTTTTGTCTTCAATTCAGGTAATCAAGCTTCAGGCATAGATGGGACATTATCATTCATTGACGAGAAAACGGAAACGGTATCGAATAACGTGTTTGAGACGACTAATGAACGCAAATTAGGTTCAACAGTTCAGGATGGCGTTATTCTTGGCAATAATCTGTATATTGCTGTGTCCAAGTCAAATACAATTGAAGTAGTAAATAAAAATACATTGGTAAGTGTCGTTCAGATAGTCCCTACCCCAGCTCAGGGCAATACCCCTCGTGATATTGTGACAGATGGTAAATATGTATATGTATCTATGTATACAGGTGTAGTGTCACGTATCGATCCTTCAACAAATACTATCGATAAGACTGTGGCAGTGGGACCTAATCCTGAAGAAATGGTAATAGTGAATAAATCTTTGTATGTGACGAACTCAGATGGGAACAATTATAATGCCGGTTATGCCAATGGCAAAAGTGTTTCCAAGATTTCTTTGTCTGATTTTGTAGAAGAAAAGAAAATAGCGGTAGGCTTGAACCCGACTAAGATTACAGCAGACGCTTTGGGAAATGTACTTGTTTTATGTATGGGTGACTACTCTGCTACTCCTGCAACTGTATGGAAGATAAATGCTGAGGATGAAGCAACGAGTATGAATATACCTGCTACAATAATGGACATTAAAGATAATTCTTTATATGTAATCAATGCCCCTTACGGAGCTCCTTTCATAACCTATACTGTTTATAATACATCAAGCGGTGCGGTAGAAAAGGAGAATTTTGTTTCTGCTCCTGTTGATGCACCGGCTGGTATTGCTGTGCATTCGGACGGACGTATTTTTATTACTTCTTACACTTTGGTTGGTGGATTCGCTTCTTATAAGACTCCCGGTTACGTTAGTGAGTATTCTTCGGATGGGACATTCGTGAAAAAATATGATGTAGGTGTGGGAGCTGTTTCTATGACATTCCTTAAATAATCAATAATAATAATGAAATACTTTCCATTATTTTGTGCGATAGTCTGGATATTTTCAGCTTGTCAGGGTGGAAAGCAAAATATGGTGTCTTCACAAACCGGAGACACCATCCCTCTGCGCTATGCCGAGAACCTTACTTTAGTGGCCTATCCCGAATATACCGTCGCTACTTTGCGCAACCCCTGGGATACTTTAAGAACGCTACACACCTATATCTTAGTGCCTGCTGCTGAACCCTTACCCGCACATTTGCCGCAAGGTACGGTGGTGCGTACCCCGCTTTCCAAAGCAGTAGTCTATTCGTCGGTACATTGCGGATTGGTGAACAACTTGGGAGCTTTCAACAGTATCGGTGGTATCTGCGACTTGAAATATATCAAACTGCCAGTCGTGCAGGAAGGCGTTAAACGGGGAACTATTGCCGATTGCGGTGACGGCATGAACCCTGATATGGAAAAGATTATCGACCTGCATCCTGATGCCATTCTGCTTTCTCCGTTTGAAAATAGCGGTGGTTACGGGCGCATTGAGAAGCTGAATATTCCCATTATTGAATGTGCTGATTATATGGAAACTTCCGCTTTGGGACGTGCCGAGTGGATGCGTTTTTATGGATTGCTGTTCGGTGCAGCTCCAAAAGCTGATAGTCTTTTTGCTGAAGTAGACAGCTGTTATAAGCGGCTCCAACATCGTGCTATGCTTTCGTCGGTCTCTCTGTCGGTTGTCAGCGAGCTGAAAAGCGGTTCAGCATGGTATGTACCGGGTGGACGTAGCACGATGGGACGTCTTTTTAATGACGCTTGTGGACGGTATGTTTTTGCGGAAGACAAACATAGCGGTTCCATTCCCTTAGCTTTTGAAACGGTCTTTGATAAGGCCGGTGATGCTGATGTTTGGATTATCAAGTACAATCGCGACCGCGATATGAGCTATTCTGATTTGAAAGCCGATTATATTGGTTATACGGGTTTTAAGGCATTCAAAACGCGGAATATTTACGGATGTAACACTGCGAAAGTTCCTTTTTATGAAGAAACTCCTTTCCGCCCGGACTATCTGCTGGCGGATTTGATACAGATTCTTCACCCCGAAATAGGAGATTTGGGAGGTTTGCGTTATTTTTGCAAATTGAATGAGTAGAGGAGGAAAATATGGTATCGGATTAGGAATAGTAATTGCATTGCTGTTTGTTGCTAATCTGTTGGTGGGATCGGTTGCGATTCCCGTATCCGATGTCTTTCATATACTTCTTGGAGGTGAAGGCGGGAAGGCAAGTTGGCGTTTTATCGTGTGGGAAGCTCGCCTGCCTCAGGCCATGACAGCATTGCTCTGCGGGAGTGCGCTGGCTGTTTGTGGATTGATGCTGCAAACAGCTTTTAAGAATCCGTTGGCAGGTCCGTCTATCTTGGGCATTAATTCCGGAGCCAGCTTGGGAGTGGCGTTTGTGATGCTGCTGTTTGGTGGTAGCATATCGGCCGGTACTTTCAGCTTGTCCGGTTTCTTTTCCGTATTGGCGGGAGCTTTTGTTGGAGCTATGCTGATAATGGGACTTATTCTTTTCTTTTCTACGTTATTGAAGAGCAATGTCATGCTGCTGATAACAGGTATCATGATAGGTTACATCGCTTCGTCTGCAATCGCTTTGCTGAACTTCTTTGCTACGGCAGAGGGGGTGCAGTCTTATATGATATGGGGATTGGGTAACTTTGGAGGTGTTTCTTTGCAGCAGATGCCTGCTTTTGCATCGGTAACTGTTGCAGGATTGTTCGGCTCTTTATTGCTGATAAAACCCTTGAATGCATTGTTGTTGGGTGAGCGCTATGCGGAGAACTTAGGAGTCAATATCGTTCGTGTGCGCAATTGGCTGTTGGTCATCACAGGTTTGCTGACTGCCATAACTACCGCTTTTTGCGGACCGGTCGCATTTATTGGCCTTGCTGTGCCTCATATAGCCCGCATGATATTGCGGACCGCCAATCATAATTCTTTGCTACCCGTTACTATTTTGAGTGGAGGGGCGGTGGCTCTGCTTTGCAATCTGATCTGTGTCCTGCCCGGTGAGGCCGGTATTATTCCTTTGAATGCGGTTACACCGATTATTGGAGCGCCGGTAATCATCTATGTGATCGTCAGCCAAAGAAATCCGCAACATTTTAACTGATTTTTTCCCCGAAAACTCTTTACCGGAATAAATGTTTACTCAATCGTTTGCATAGATAACTGTCAGATTTAAAAGGATTATGCCATTTCATATTATTTTTTATTGTATTTTTGCCCCTGGTATTAGTTTTAATTTAAACAAAGATTGTGGCTATGAAATTACCCGAAGATCCGATGATGCTGTATAGCTTCATCAATATGAAGTTACGTGATTTTTATCCTTCACTGGATGCACTTTGTGAAGATATGAATGTAGAAAGAGACGAAATTGTCCGGACGCTGAAAACGGTGGGATTTGAGTATAATCCTGCACGAAACAGATTTTGGTAATTGCTGTAAGCTTATAAACAGAGAAGTTGGGGCTGTGTCTTGGCAAAGATGCAGCCCCAACTTTTTGTTAATAAACGCCAAATATGCCCCTCCTCATTTAACTTCCCCGCTTTTTATCTTTCTAACCTGTAAAACCCGGTGAACTGATGATTAACGAAAACAAGATTCGACAAATATATAAATCCAATCGCGAGCAGGGCTTTCGGCTGTTGGTGGAATATTTTCAAGAACCGATATATTATTATATACGGCGTTTGGTGGTTCTGCATGAAGATGCGGAAGATGTGTTGCAGGAGGTTTTTATTCAGATATACAGACATTGGGATCAGTTTCGCAACGAAAGTTCATTGAGCACATGGATTTACCGGATTGCGACGAATGAAAGCCTCCGTCTGCTGAACAGCCGTAAAAAGCGGGAAACAGTTTCCACTGAAGACATGCAGGAAAGTCTGATTTCCCAGCTAAGGGCGTCCGATTATGTGGATTATGAGAATGAATTGGCCGTCAAATTTCAGGAAGCGATACTGAGGCTGCCGGAAAAGCAAAGGCTGGTATTCAATCTTCGCTATTATGATGAACTTGATTATGAAGAAATAGCTTATATTCTGGACAGTAAGGTTGATACGCTTAAGGTCAACTATCATTATGCGAAAGAGAAGATTAAAGAGTACATACTAAATAATTAAGACTATGAAAAAAGACTTTGACTTTGATGATATAGGAAAAAAGACGCCTTATCGTGTGCCCGAAGGTTTTTTTGATGAGATGCAACGTGAGGTGCAAAAACGCACTTATGCTGACAAACCGGCAAATCGTCGCTTATGGATAGCTGCTTCCACAAGTATTGTCGTGGCTGCGGTGTTAATAGGCTTTCTGTTCATGCCGTTTCATTTCCGGCAAAATGATCCCGGAAGGACTGGCTTGCAGAGGCCGGATACTGAAAATTATACGGCGGCAATATCTGCCGATAAATGGATTCGTGAAATGTCGGACGAGGAGCTGGAAGAGCTCGTCAGCTTCTCCGAAAACGATATGTTTTTAAATTAATAGTATTGTCTTAAAAAGAAAAGTTTATGAAAACAAAATTTATTTATGCATTTCTGACATGCCTCGTGATGGGCTGCCAACTCAGTATTTCTGCCCAAAATCAAGTGAATAAGGGTAAAAAAATGAACCGGACACCGGAGCAATTCATGGAACGCCAGACTCATCAAATGGTCAAAACGCTGATGCTGGATGATGCTGCCACTGCCAAATTCGTTCCGGTTTACCAGAACTATTTGAAGGAACTTCGGGAGTGCAGAATGATGAATCGTAAACAAACTCCTGCAAGGCAAAAGGTGGAGAAGCCGGGGATAAAGCCGGAATCTAAGCCGTTGCTGACGGATGCTGAGGTAGAACAGCAGATTAAAGGACGTTTTGCACAAAGCCGTAAGATATTGGATGTGCGCGAGAAATATTATAATGAGTTCAGGAAAATACTCTCCCCTAAACAGATTATGAAAATATATCAGACGGAGAAGAGCAATGCTAATAAGCTGAAGAAAGAATTTGACCGCAGAAAGAGACAGGCGGCTGTGCAAGGAAAATACAAACACCCGGTACGCTCTGCCCAAAAGTCCTAAAATCCTCTTAGGCAGTCTTCTGCAAATCGGCATATATTTCAATGTGACAATTGGGTATATGCCGATTTTTTTGTGTCCGGGTTCAGAACTTCACCGGGGAGAAATTGTTGTAGGGGAATGTAGATAAGAAAGGATACTCCATGCGGTTGTTTCAGGAAATAAAGAATTGGAAAACGGTTCGTGGCTGGCATATTTGGAAGTTGAAGTTGGTGGATGCGCGGCTCTACTTTGTCAGTATGGTGGTGGGGCTGCTGACGGGACTTATAGCGGTTCCTTATCATTACCTGCTCTATTATCTGCTGCATGTCCGCAGCGGGCTTTTCGCTTCCCGTCCCGCTTGGTACTGGCATATTCCATTGTTCATGTTGTTTTGGGGGATCCTGATTCTTGTATCCCGGCTGGTCGGCAAAATGCCCCTTATCGGTGGCGGCGGTATTCCACAGACACGCGGGGCAATCAACGGGCGGATAACTTACCGGCATCCGTTCATTGAGTTGATATCCAAGTTTGCCGGCGGAATACTTTCCGTTTCTGCCGGGTTGTCGCTTGGGCGTGAGGGGCCTTCCGTCCAGATAGGTTCCTATGTCGGTTGCCTCGTTTCCCGGTGGACACATATTTTGAAGGGCGAACGCAAGCAGTTGTTGGCGGCGGGAGCAGGGGCAGGGCTTGCTGCGGCTTTTGCGGCACCGCTGGCTTCTTCATTGATTGTCATTGAGTCCATTGAGCGTTTCGATGCACCCAAGACGGCTATTACCACACTGCTGGCAGGCGTGGTGGCAGGTGTGATTGCCACTTTGGTATTTCCCGTAAACCCTTATCATCTGATTGAGGTGTCGGAGCCGGCTTTGGCTTTTTGGGTTCAAATGAAGTATTTCCTCATATTGGCTGTCATCATTTCCATTGTCGGCAAGCTATATGCTGCAATTATGATTTCGTTTAAGCGGGTATACTCTGCGGTCAAGTCTCCGACATCCGTCAAGATGTTCTATCTGGTGTTGGTGGCCTACATCATCTCATTGATGCAGGTGAACCTGACGGGCGGTGGCGAGCAGTTTCTGTTGGAACAGGCTCAGAACGGCAGTACGGAGATGATGTGGGTGCTTGCTGTCATGCTGTTGCATTTCGGCTTCTCGGTGTGTTCCGTCTCTTCCGGGCTGCCGGGGGGAAACTTTATCCCCACTTTGGTCACAGGTGGCTTGCTGGGGCGGTTTGTGGGATTGATTGCAGTGAAGTACGGTATTATCGGACAGGAAAGCGTCACTTATGTCATGTTGATATCCATGTCGGCTTTCCTGGTGGCTATTGAGCGCACGCCGTTGACTGCCATTGTTCTGATAACGGAGATTACCGGGCATTTTGAAGTTTTCTATCCATCGGTGGTAGTAGGCGGCCTTACCTACTATTTTACGGAACTGCTTCAGATGAAATCTTTCAATGTAATCTTGTACGAGGATATGGTCAGCTCATCTGATTTTCAGGAAGAGAAGCGGTATGCGCTGTCTGTGGAAGTCATGACCGGTTCTTATTTTGACGGCAAGGCGGTTGGTGAGCTGTCCTTGCCCGAACATTGCGTTATCATCGGTGTGCATAGGGACGGAAAAAACCTGGTCCCGGCGGAAACAAGTTTGATTCCGGGAGGCCAGGTGCAAATTGAAATGGATTCACAGGACATAGAGAAACTCTATGAACCGCTTGTCAGTATGGCAAATATCTATTAAGCCAAGTAACCTATTTCATCCAGATTCTTCTGAATGTCGTTATCGGTCAGTTCATAATTCTGCAAATCGCCGGCGAGGTATTTGTCATACGACGCCATGTCGATGAGTCCATGACCGGACAGGTTGAACAGGATCACTTTTTCCTCACCCGTTTCCTTGCATTTGTTTGCTTCGCGGATGGTGGCTGCAATGGCGTGGCAGGATTCGGGTGCGGGGATGATGCCTTCTGCCTGTGCAAAGAGACAACCGGCATCGAACGATTCGAGTTGTTTGATGTCCATTGCTTCCATATAGCCGTCTTTCAGCAGTTGCGACACGATGACGCCTGCACCATGATAGCGCAAGCCGCCGGCATGGATGTTGGCAGGAGCAAAGTTGTGTCCCAGTGTAAACATTGGCAGCAAAGGGGTATATCCGGCTTCGTCGCCGAAGTCATATTGGAATTTTCCGCGTGTCAGCTTCGGGCAGGAAGCCGGTTCGGCGGCGATGAAGCGCGTTTCCTTTCCTTCGAGGATCGTGTGCCGCATGAAGGGGAACGTAATGCCGCCGAAGTTGGAACCTCCGCCAAAGCAGGCAATGACCATATCGGGATATTCACCGGCCATTTCCATTTGTTTTTCGGCTTCCAGGCCGATTACGGTCTGATGCAGCGTTACGTGGCTCAGTACGGAGCCGAGTGTATATTTGCAGTTGGGGGTGCTTCGTGCCAGTTCAATGGCTTCGGAAATGGCTGTACCCAGCGAACCCTGATGATTGGGGTGGGCGGTCAGTATATCTTTTCCGGCGCGGGTGGACATGGAGGGTGAAGGAGTGACCTGTGCGCCGAATGTCTGCATGATGCTGCGGCGGTATGGTTTCTGCTCATAGCTGATTTTCACTTGGTATACGGCGGCTTCCAGCCCGAAGAGGCGGGCGGCATAGGCCAGCGAGGCTCCCCATTGTCCGGCTCCGGTTTCGGTGGTGACATTCGTCACACCCTCCTGTTTGCAATAGTAGGCCTGCGGCAGGGCAGAGTTCAGCTTGTGAGACCCCATCGGACTGACGCTCTCGTTTTTGAAATAGATATGCGCCGGGGTGCCGAGTGCTTTTTCCAGTCCGTAGGCGCGCACCAGCGGGGTGCTGCGGTAGTATTTGTACATTTCACGCACTTGTTCGGGAATTTCAATCCAGGCATCTGTCTGGTTGAGCTCCTGACGGCAAAGTTCCTGTGCGAAGATGGGATATAAATCTTCCGCTTTCAATGGTTGCTTGGTAGCGGGATTAAGCGGCGGCATGGGTTTGTTCACCATATCGGCTTGTATGTTGTACCAGTAACGTGGAATTTCGTCTTCCGGAAGAATGAATCTTTTTGTCTTGTTGCTCATAGTGGTTATAAAATTAAAAGTGATTCAGTGTCCAAATGTAGCCATTATTTTTAAACCAATTTCTTTTTTCCATTGTTTTTTGTTTATGAAGGTAGATTTGTCTAAGTTTGCCACGTCTCTTTAACCGGTATTTTTATGAAGATTTATCATAAGTTCCTTTTGTATCAGAATAAATGGATTTATCCTTATGTGCGTGTGGCGTTGAGGGTTATGACGACTTTGACCTATCTGGCATCCATTTTGCTTATTGTCGGGTTGGTGTACGAGCATGGGTTCAGGATTTCGGCTGCGGAAGCCCACCAGTTGCAGCGCCTGTATCATGGGGTGTGGATTGTTTTCTTGGCGGACATATCCTTGCACATTGCGTTGGAGTATAAGGACACGCGGCGGACTTTCAGCAGGCTGACGTGGATATTGACTTTTTTGCTTTATTTGACGTTGGTTCCGGTTGTGTTTCATCGTCCGGAGGTGGAAGGCGCTGTGCAGGCTGTCTGGGACTTTTTGGACGGCAGGATGTATCATCTTTCATTGTTGTTGGTGCTTTCTTTCCTTAATTTGTCCTATGGCTTGGTGAGGCTGTTGGGGCGGCGGACAAACCCTTCGCTCATTTTGGCTGTCAGCTTCCTTATCATAATACTGGTGGGGACGGGACTGCTGATGCTTCCCCGTTCTACGGTGTCGGGCATCTCGTGGGTCGATTCGCTGTTCATCTCCACAAGTGCGGTGTGTGTGACGGGGCTGACCTCGGTGGATGTGGCGTCCACCTTTACGACAACGGGGTTCGTAATCATCATCCTGCTGATTCAGATTGGCGGTTTGGGGGTGATGACGCTGACGAGCTTCTTCGCAATGTTCTTCATGGGCAATACTTCTTTGTACAATCAGTTGGTGGTGCGCGATATGGTCAGCTCCAACTCGTTGAACTCGCTGCTCTCCACGCTGGTCTATATCCTCGGCTTCACGTTGGCGATAGAGGGGGCGGGGATGCTCGCCATTTGGAGTGATATTCATGGCACGATGGGCATGGACATACACGAGGAACTGGCTTTCTCGGCTTTCCATTCCATATCTGCGTTCTGCAATGCCGGTTTCTCCACCTTGCCGGGCAATCTGGGCAATCCGCTGTTGCTGGCGGGGCATCATAATCCGTTTTATATATACATATCCCTGTTGATTATTCTCGGTGGTATCGGTTTCCCGATATTGGTGAACTTCAAAGATATTATTCTTTATCACATACGTCGCTTCTGGAGATTTCTGCGCACGTGGGAGTGGGATGGCCGCAGGTTCTATCATCTTTATAACCTGAACACACGTATCGTGTTGATTGTCACATTTCTACTGTTGGTGTTCGGTACGCTTGGCATAGCCCTTTTTGAGTGGAACGGCTCTTTTGCAGGCATGCCGGTTGCCGATAAGTGGACACAGGCGTTTTTCAATGCGGTTTGTCCTCCCTCGTACGGCGGGCTTTTCCAGTGTGGATCTGGCAGGCTTGGGCGTGCAGACGCTGCTGCTCTATCTTATATTGATGTGGATTGGCGGCGGTTCGCAGTCCACTGCGGGCGGCATCAAGGTGAATGCTTTTGCTGTGGTGGTGCTGAACCTTGTGGCGGTGTTGCGCGGAACGGAGCGGGTGGAGGTTTTCGGACGTGAATTGTCGTACGACTCTATCAGGCGTTCCAACGCTACGGTGGTGATGTCGTTCGGTGTATTGTTCATATTCATCTTTGTGATCAGCATTTTGGAACCGAAACTTTCACTGCTTACCATTGCCTTTGAGTGTGTTTCGGCCATCAGTACGGTGGGTTCCAGCCTGAACGCCACCCCTTTGCTGGGGGACGACAGCAAACTGTTGGTGGCGCTCCTGATGTTTGTGGGGCGTGTAGGGCTGATAACCTTGATGCTCGGCATCATCAAGCAAAAGAAGCATACGAAATATCGGTATCCGAGCGGACAGATTATTATTAACTGATTTGTGGTTTATGATTCCGTAACCGGAACATCATGAACCGTAAGTCCAAAACCATAAATCTTATGAAGTATATCATTATCGGTCTGGGCAATTACGGTCACGTGCTTGCCGAGGAACTTTCTGCTTTGGGGCACGAAGTGATAGGCGCCGACATCAGTTCGGCCCGCGTGGATGGCTTGAAGGACAAGATAGCGACAGCATTTGTTATTGATGCAACGGACGAGCAGGCACTCTCTGTGCTTCCCTTGAACAGCGTGGATGTGGTGATTGTCGCTATCGGCGAGAACTTTGGCGCGTCCATTCGTGTAGTGGCTCTTTTGAAGCAGAAAAAGGTGAAACGCATCTATGCCAGGGCCATTGATGCCATACACCGTTCGGTGCTCGATGCTTTCGGGCTGGAGCGTATTCTGACGCCCGAAGAGGATGCGGCGCGCGGCTTGGTGCATTTGCTGGAGTTCGGTGCGGATATTGAAACGTTTCGCGTAGATGCCAACTATTATGTCGTGAAGTTCACTGTGCCCGAAAGGTTTATCGGTTACAGCGTGAATGAATTGAAACTCGATAAGGAATTCGGGTTGAAATTGCTTGCCTTGAAGCGTGCCGAGACGCTGAAAAACTGCTTGGGCATCTCTTTTACGGAGCATGATGTTGTAAACGGACTGCCGGATGATGACCTGATACAGGTGGGAGACCGGTTGGTGTGTTACGGGCAGTATCGGGACTTCCGGAAGTTTTGGAAAGCGCTGTGAGTCAGTCTGCCACGAGGAAGAGCTGGGTACAGTACTTCGTCGTGGCAGACTGTAATTACAAAGTGAAATTATTCCAATGGTTTTAGGCGGATGATTCCGGCTGAATTTTCAGGCATGATGAATTCGAATTTCTTTTTCACTATGCCGAGCTCCACAGTATGCGGAACTATCACTTCGGTATATGACACTTTTTTTGCATAACGCCATGCCATTTCCCTCATTCCCGGCCTTTCTCTCTTTCCCGGAGACACATTCTCCATGGGATCTTTGTTGTAGTCCGGATGGCTGGAATAATAGTTTTGGTCTTTCTGGTTCTTCACAGAGGTATCGTGTGACGAGATGAATTCAACAGCCGCTTTGTAGCATATTCCGGAACCGGTATTGACAGTAATGCGCTTGTTCGCGGCCTCCGAGTTCACGAACTTAATGTAAATCTCACCCGTGGAGGTATTGATGGTAGGGGATGTATATACGGTGGTGTCCGCCACATTCCCGTTCATTACATCCGACATGAGAAAAGCCCTGTCACCGGCTTTGGAGAACAGCTTCTGATAGTAGTAGTTGGAAGTCCGCCACATGCCCCGGTTGTCGAACCAGATGAGGTTAGAGTTCCACTTGTTGTAGCCTTTCTTGCAGAACAGAGGGGCATATGCAGCCATCACCACCATATCAGAATTTCTCTCCAGTCCGGTCCAGTAAGCAGCTTCGGCCAGGGTAGAAGCATAGGCATTGTTGGTACCGTTGTTGGCAAACTCTCCGACGAACACTCGCGTAGGTTTGTTCCGGTCATATGTATAGCCCTCAGCGCCGCGTTTCTTGCCCGGATTGTATCTGTCGCGGTTGGTGTAGAACCATTCGTCGCTTTTGTAGTAATGTTCATCAACTATCGTATTGATATAGTTGGAATCTATTTCCTTCATATTAGCATCGAATTCCTTTCCTGCATCAAAGGCTCCGGAGGTGGAAATAATGGTAATTTCCGGATGTTTTTCCTTGACCGCATTGTATATGATGCCGAAGCGCTCCCAGAAAGCGTTTCCTCTATTCTCGTTGCCTATGCCGAGATATTTGAGTCCGAACGGTTCCGGATGACCCATCTCGGCCCTCAGCGAACCCCATTTGCTGTCGACAGAACCGTTACAGAATTCTATCAGGTCAAGAGCGTCCTGAACAAATATGCTTCTGAACCTCTCTCTATCTTCCTCCGTATCAAGAGGGGCTATGTACTGATGTCCGGCAAACTGGCATGTAACGCCGTTGTTGAGTACAGGCAGCGGAGTTGCACCGAGAGATTCGGCCATGAGAAAATATTCATAGAAGCCCACATACTGCGAAGTCCAGTATCCCCAATGATTGCGGAATCCTATTCTTTCCTCCGGAGTGCCGATGGAGTTTTTCCAGAATACCTGTCCGAAATAGTTTGGACCTTCGGAAGCGCATCCGCCGGGGAAACGCATGAAGGTAGGATTGAGGTCGGCGAGGGCCTGCATGAGATCTTTACGGAACGGGCCGTCCTTCCCGTCGTTCCAGAGTTGGGACGCTTCCGGAAGCAGAGTGACGAAATCAAGGTAGAACACTCCGGTGGTATCGGCAATGATACAGAGGCGGCTGTCGGAGCTGCGCAGAGCCTTCAGTCTTCCTTCATATTTTTTCCATTCATCGGTGATGCTTCCGAATGCGAGTACATTGGAATTGAGGTTTCCGTCCTTATCCTCAAGATAAACCTTGAAATCACCCTTGTAGGATTCTCCCTGGAGGTACAGCCCGAGATCATAGCTGATGTCCTTTACAGCCGGAATAGAAGGAGTCTGGGTATTGTTGGAATAGTGATATTCTTTGCCTTTTCCGTATTCTGCTATTCCGAATCCATTTGCGGCTATTCCAAATCCGTCTCCGGGGTTTTTCACCTCGAAACGTACGCTGTACTGCTTGTAACGCTGTTCGTCATCATATTTATCATTTGGGTCGAAGTCATAATGACGCTTGAGATTTTTCACGAGAGGTTTGTCGGCAACAGCCCTTGCGCTACCCCTTGCATCACCCTTGCGAACGATGGTCCAGCCGAAGAATACGCTGTCGCATACGGAGAACTCGTGTTCCGGAGCATCAGGCACATTGTATGCTTGAAAAGAATTGTTTTGGATAAGTTGTGCACAGATACCGCCGTCGAGCGAATTGTTGATATCTTCGAAGAATATTCCCCTGAGTGTTGGGCTGATTTCAATTCCGAGTTTCTTCGGCTTGAGGGTAAGCGTTCGTTTTTCTTCAGACTTGAATCCCTGAAGTTGAAGCATCTTGTCGGCGAAACGGTATCCGAGGAGCCTCATTCCTTCGGTACTGAAATGGAACTGATCGCCTGTACTCTCGCAACCGAGAGCTGAAATTATATGTGCATTCGGAAGTACCTTCGGGAGTTTCGGCATAATGCTACTGTTGAATGCTGCACATACGCCTCCCTGTTCTGCGTATTTGAGTTCCCCTGCAAGAAGAGGTGTCTGTTTGGGATTGAGATTGAGGTCCTTGCATAGATTGTCGTAAATCTTCTTGACACGTTCCGGCCAGAGGGGATCTTCCGAATTGGATTCACCCTGATGCATGAGTATCCCTTTGATAACTCCATCTTTTTGGGCAAGTCTTGCCATATTCACGAGACGCTCATAAGGGTTTCCGCCGTATTGGCTGACGATGTTTTTCATCCAGTCGCGCTCGTTGTCGATATAATCTTTATAGTCTTCCCTATCCCAAAGTTGGATTTTTGCTCCTGCTACAGATACGTTGATAACGCCTACATGGTATTCAGAAGGAAGAATATCAATCATTTTTCTTCCGAAAAAATCCACCGGACCGAGGTTGTTGCCTTCACGACAGATCGGAGGTATGGCAGTATACCATTTTCCCATCTCGCGCCCAAGTTTCGGCATGTCGACCGCAGCCATGAATTGGAAACGTGGATTATTGAAATCTTTGTCCTGCTCTGCCGGTACAGCTCCTGCTTCCATGTTGGACTGTCCTATACAAAGATATATGAAAAAATTGGGGTCCGGTTTGCTTTCCGGAGTTGCAGAAGCCCTGAAAATCGGGAATATGGCAAGTACTGCCACTACAAGAAATAAAATTTTTCTTTTCATATCGAATCTGTTTTAACTTGGTGAGTGTTTTTTGTGTTATTTTGTGATAATGTCGATACAAAACTATCAAAAAAAAACAATCAGCAAGAGAAAATTCCCAAAAATATTCTTCGCGTATGCCTATGGAATGTTTAGGAGTTCTTCTTATGCTCTGAGTGCATTTTTCATACGATAAATTGTCAGTTTATTTAGTACACTACAGCTATCGGAAGCGTATGTCCTGTTGCGTGATGACATGGCAGATGTTTCCCGTTTTTAAACTTTGTAGGAAGATGTTTCCGTTATGAATTGAACCTGAGTCCTATGGGAGTGGGATTATAACAATGTAACTTGCTCCTTTTTCTACTCCTATTGATCGTTTTATCATGTTAAAATATAGTAGGTTAACATTATTTTCCAATGGAAACTATTTGTTGTCGGAAAATATTGCTTTCTTTGTAGCGTCAAACTAAAAAAGAAAGAATATGAAATATGTGATTATTGGCGGTGTTGCAGGCGGAGCCACAGCTGCCGCCCGGCTGAGAAGAATAGACGAGCAGGCTGAAATCGTTTTGTTGGAGAAAGGCAAATACATTTCGTATGCCAATTGCGGATTACCTTATTATATAGGGGGAGTTATTGAAGAACGTGGAAAACTGCTGGTGCAGACTCCTGAATCATTTGGACAACGTTTCCGCATTGATGTGAGAGTGGAGAATGAGGTTGTTGCCATTGATACGGAACGCAAAACACTGGCTATCCGCAAAGCCGGCGGAGAAGAATACGAGGAAACTTATGATAAACTTCTGTTGTCTCCGGGAGCTACTCCTGTGAAGCCTCCGTTGGAAGGCATCCATTCGGAAGGCATCTTTACGCTTCGCAATGTGGAGGATACCGACCTGATCAAGTCCTACATTGCGGACAATCAGGTGAAACGCGCCGTTGTGGTGGGAGCAGGATTTATCGGGCTTGAAATGGCCGAAAACCTGCATCATGCGGGTATCTCCGTTTCTGTTGTCGAAATGGGCAATCAGGTTATGGCGCCTATCGACTTCTCTATGGCTGCACATATTCACCAGCATTTAATTCAAAAAGAAGTCTCCCTTTACTTGGAAGAAGGAGTCACGCACTTCCGGCGCGATGAACAGGGAATTACCGTCTTTCTGAAAAGTGGGAAAACGATTCCTGCCGATATGGTACTGCTTTCTATCGGCGTGCGTCCGGCAACGGGGCTGGCGCAGCAGGCCGGTTTGGAACTGGGCGAGACGGGCGGCATCCGGGTGGATGAGCATCTGGAGACTTCTGTCAAAGACATCTATGCCGTAGGCGACGCTATTGAGTATCCTCATCCGCTGACCGGGAAACCCTGGCTCAACTATCTGGCTAATCCGGCTAACCGTCAGGGACGTATTGTGGCCGATAATATGGCATTGGGCAATACAATCTCTTATGAAGGGGCTATCGGCACCTCCATTGCCAAAGTGTTCGATATGACGGTCGCTTCTACCGGGCTTGCTGCAAAGCGCCTGAAACAATGGGGAATGGGGTATCAGAGTTCGGTGACTCATTCCGCTTCTCATGCCGGTTACTATCCCGATGCATTGCCGCTGACCTTGAAACTGACCTTTCACCCGAAAACAGGGAAACTCTATGGAGCCCAGTGTGTGGGGTATGAGGGAGTGGACAAGCGCATTGATCAGATAGCGGGACTTATCAAACGTGGAGGAACCGTTTATGACCTGATGGAGACGGAGCATGCCTACGCACCTCCTTTCTCATCTGCCAAAGATCCTATTGCCATAGCCGGATACGTGGCTTCCAATATAATCAGCGGTGCAATGCCGGTGATCTCTTGGCGTGAACTGGCAGGGAAGAAGGACGGCATAATGTTGATTGACACCCGTACACCCGAAGAATTCTCGTTCGGCACTATTCCGGGAGCTGTTAATATTCCGCTGGATGAGATGCGCGGCCGTTTGTCTGAGATACCCGAAGACAAGCCTGTCGTACTTTTCTGTGCAGTGGGATTGCGGGGATATTTGGCACAACGAATTTTGATGGGGCATGGTTACCGTAATACGGCCAATCTGATAGGCGGGTATAAAACATACTCTGCGGCAGTTGCTCCTGTGCCGGCTCCTGTGCCGCCTGCGGAAGTGTTGCCTGAGGAAGCGTCGTCTGCCACATCTGCTTCGCCACAATCGGCACAGGGTGTTTCTGCTAAAGAACCGCTGAAGATTAATGCTTGCGGCTTGCAGTGCCCCGGACCCATTATGCAGGTGAAGAAAGCGATGGATAGCATTTCTCCGGGCGAACGGGTGGAAATAGTGGCGACCGATGCCGGTTTTGCGCGCGATGCCTCTGCCTGGTGTGCCACTACGGGCAATAAGCTGGTGGAGAAGAAAGAAGAGAAGGGACGCTATACGGTACTGCTTGAGAAGGGAGATGAAACTTGCGCTTGTCCGTCGTCTCTTCCGGCAGCAGGTGGAAGGGGGAAAACTTTAATCCTTTTTAGTGATGATTTAGACAAGGCTTTGGCTACCTTTGTACTCGCTAACGGAGCTGCGGCAACCGGACAGAAAGTTTCGATATTTTTCACCTTTTGGGGGCTGAACGTATTGAAGAAGATACAGAAACCCCGGACGCAGAAAGATATTTTCGGAAAAATGTTTGGCATGATGCTCCCGTCCAGCTCTTTGAAACTGAAACTGTCCAAAATGAATATGATGGGGATGGGTAGCCGGATGATGCGCTTCCTTATGAAACGGAAAGGAATAGATTCTTTGGAGTCGTTACGTTCTCAGGCGTTGGCGCAAGGTGTTGAGTTCATTGCCTGTCAGATGTCTATGGACATGATGGGGATTCAGCGTGAGGAATTGCTGGACGAAGTTACGATAGGCGGCGTGGCAACCTATATGGAGCGTGCCGATAAAGCGAATGTGAATTTATTTATATAACAGGAATAATGGAAACTTTATGTAGGATCCGCGATATTTACCGGGCGATATCCGAGTTTGAGGTACAATTTATGCAAGAGTTTGATTTGTCATTGAATGAAGGGATGCTGCTATGTACCCTGCTGAATACGCCAAAGCTCACTTCCAGCGAGATAGCGGAAGCGCTTGGACTGTCGGCTTCCAATGCCTCGAAGATTATCCGTTCGGTAGAGGAGAAGAAGCTGATTACCCGTCTGGTGGGAAAAGCGGATAAACGCCAGATGCACTTTGCCCTGACGCCCGAAGGGAAGAACCGTATTACGGTTATAAAAAACAGTACTCCCGAAATCCCGGCTCTATTGCGGGAGATTGTATGACAGGGAAGGAGGGGCCGTTTATTCGTGATGATACGGTCCGCCGTTCAGTATTGTCATGGCCCGGTATAACTGTTCCACAAAGATGAGCCTGATCATCTGGTGGGAAAAGGTCATGCGTGAAAGGGATAGTTTCTCGTGTGCCGCTTCATAGACTTTGGGGGAGAAACCATACGGTCCGCCGATAATAAAAACAAGCCGTTTGTTTACGGTGTTCATCTTGCGCTTCATATAGTCTGCGAACTCTATGGAGCGCATTTCTTTTCCACCCTCGTCCAGCAACACCACCACATCGCCCGGCTGAAGGGCTTTTAATATCAGTTCGCCTTCTTTCTCCTTTTGTACTTCGAAGGAAAGGCTTTTGGTATTCTTCAATTCGGGAATAACCTCCATTTCGAACGAAAGATACCGACGCGTGCGCTGTATATAATCATTGATGGCTGTGATGAAGTGCTGTTCTACGGTTCGTCCTACGACGAGCAAAGTCGTTTTCATGTGAATTACTGATTTTCGTGCAAAAATAATTCTTTCCTGTGAGAATGCCGCCTTTCTCTGTGCATTATTTATTTTGTCCCATGAGACGGAATAATCCGTCTTGCGGGACGGATAAATTCATTCCGCAGGACGGATTATCCCTTCCATGATGGCTGTGTTTATGGAAGGTTAATAAAATAAAACCGGCCTTTTTTCTTGTTATTTATAAGATTTGCTTACCTTTGCCTATCATTAATACTTGTGAAAATGAATAAACGAGTAGTAATATTATGGGTCTGTTTCTTTGTCTGGGCGGTCTCGCTTATGGCACAAGACGTGCCGGGAGGAGTGGTCGCCGCCTTTAAAAAAGGAAATTCTCAGGAACTGAACGGGTATTTGAGTGACAAGGTTGAGCTGATTCTTGAGGATCGCTCCATCAATGCAGACCGCCGGACAGCAGAGGGGAAGATGGCAGCGTTCTTTTCCGGCAATCAGGTTAGTGGATTCACAGTGAATCATCAGGGCAAACGTGATGAGTCGGGGTTCATTGTCGGCACGCTGACAACTGCGAACGGAAACTTTCGGGTGAATTGTTTCTTTAGAAAAGTGGCAAATAAATATGTAATACACCAAATAAGAATAGATAAAACAAATGAATAAGGAAGAAGAATTGATTGACAGGTTGATTGACCTGGCCTTTGCCGAGGATATAGGCGACGGTGATCATACCACCCTTTCATGTATCCCTGCTACGGCAATGGGCAAATCCAAGTTATTGATTAAAGAAGCCGGTATCCTTGCCGGTATCGAGGTGGCCAAAGAAGTGTTCCGCCGTTTCGACCCTGCGATGAAAGTGGAAGTGTTCATCAATGACGGTGCTGAAGTGAAACCCGGTGACGTGGCTATGGTGGTAGAAGGCAAGGTGCAGTCTTTATTGCAGACCGAACGCCTGATGCTGAACATTATGCAACGTATGAGCGGCATTGCCACCATGACACATAAATATGCCGAGAAGTTGAAAGGTACAAACACGCGTGTGCTTGATACCCGCAAGACAACTCCCGGCATGCGTATTCTGGAAAAAATGGCTGTAAAGATTGGGGGCGGCGTTAATCACCGGATCGGCTTGTTCGACATGATTTTGTTGAAAGACAACCATGTGGATTTCGCCGGAGGCATTGATAAGGCCATTACCCGCGCCAAAGAATATTGCAAGGAGAAAGGCAAGGATCTCAAGATAGAGATTGAGGTGCGCAACCTCGACGAATTGCAGCAGGTGCTTGACTTGGGCGGGGTGGATCGTATCATGTTCGATAACTTCACGCCCGAATTGACAAGGAAAGCCGTTGAAATGGTAGCAGGCCGTTATGAAACGGAGTCTTCCGGCGGCATCACTTTCGACACCTTGCGCGACTATGCCGAATGTGGGGTGGACTTTATTTCGGTAGGTGCTTTGACGCATTCCGTAAAGGGATTGGATATGAGCTTCAAAGCCTGCTGATAAAGGCGAATATAATACAGGGGAAAGCCTCTCATAGGGAATACTGCCCGTTGTTGCAGGTCTATGAGAGGCTTTCCTTATTCTTTTTAACTTCTTTTTAGAGATTCTGTTGCAGCATTCTGCCGAGTGCTGCGTCTAACTAACAAACGACGCAAAGAGGCGTCCGTAAAACGAGCACTGACATTGGAAAATGAGATAGAACTGATAGAGGGCTGCCGGGCAGGAAAGGATTCTGCCCGAAAGAAACTTTACACTCTCTATTCCAGGCAGATGTTGGCGGTGTGTTACCGTTATACGGGCGATATGGATGCGGCGCACGATGTTTTGCATGACGGCTTTATCAAAATCTTCACCCGCTTTACGTTTCGTGGCGAATGTGCTTTGAGTACATGGGTGACAAGAGTGATGGTGACGCAAGCCATTGATTATCTGCGGAAGCAACACCGTTTCGGGCAACTGGTGGTAAACGAGGAGCAGCTTCCCGATGTGCCGGATGAAGCAAATGTTACTGAAAACGGAAGCCGGCTTACCGAAGAACAGTTGATGGCGTTTGTAGCGGAACTTCCGGATGGATGCCGCACAGTGTTCAACCTGTATGTGTTTGAGGAGAAGTCTCATAAAGAGATTGCAGAACTGCTCCACATCAAAGAACATTCATCTACCTCGCAGTTGCATCGTGCCAAATGTATGTTAGCAAAAAGAATTAAAGAATATACAGAACATGAGAGAAAATGATGAAATAACAGGGTTGTTCCGTAGCCGTCTGGCAGGTGCGGAAATGACGGTGCGCGAGGGCTTCTGGGAGAAATTGCAGGAAGATGTGGCGTCTCCTGCTGCAAGCCGGAAGAAGGCGGCATTTCTTTCTCCGAAATATTATCGGATAGCGGCTGCCGCATCTGTTATATTTGTGTTGGGAGGCGTTTCGGCAGCTTTTTGGTTTTTCTCTCCGAAAGAAGAAATAAAGGATGCTTTCACACAAGTAGCGGCTTTGACACCGGAAGGCAGTTTGAACGGTGATGTGGCGCAGGAATCTTTCCCTTCTATACATCAGGCCGCTCCCGCCGGACTGAAACCGGGCGCACAACAGCCGGCAAGCGGAACTCCCGTAGGCATGACTGCCCAGTCGGAGGAGGAGAGCGGCTCTGTCTCCGTACGGCTTTCTATTACTATCAGGCAGCGTGTGCAGACCGGTGGCGATTATTTCAACAATAATGCCGCTTTGCAGGACGGTAATCCTTATCAGGAAGCCGACAGGCAGGTTGATTCGGCTGCTGACGCCTTTTCCACTGTTTCTGCGGGAGAAGAGCAGGATGCTTCTTCTTTAAGGAAGCAACAGTCGCGTAAATGGGCGTTGAAAGCTGCTCTTGGAACGTCTCTGCCTAAGAGGAATCACAATATGCCGTTGACAGCAGGAGTGACGGTGGAACGTAGTCTGAACAACTGGCTTGCTTTAGAAACGGGTATTCAGTATAATCGCTTGCATGCCGACCGTACGCTGCACACTTTAGGAATTCCCGTAAAATTGAATATGACACTGGCAAGTACTCCGAAGGTTGATTTGTATGCTGTTGTGGGAGGGGCTGCCGAGAAATGCATTGCCGGGGCTCCGGATAATGGCTTTAAGGCGGAACCTGTCCAACTGTCAGTTGCGGCGGGAGTAGGGGTGCGCTATAAATTGAGCGACCGTTTCGCTTTATTCGCCGAGCCTTTGGTTTCCCATCATTTTGATACGGAGTCTGAAACTAAAACCTTGAGAACCGAACGTGCCACGAATTTGAATCTCTTGTGTGGAGTACGTATGACTTATTAACCTTAAAGACTGTACAATAAAATGAATACTTTCTGTAGAATATATAAATATGGCTGTGTGGTGCTTGCAATAGCTGCTTGCCTCGTTTTTGTGTCTTGTGGTGAGGCGTCACTGGATTATAATCATCCGGATGTGGAATTGTTCGTGAAACAGTTGCGGACAGGAAAATATTCGGCCCAGAGTCCTGAAGGGCTTAGTAACATTCCCAAGTTCGCCAAAGAGGATATTGAAGAATTGTTGAAGTATGCCGAAGACTTGACGGTGATACCTTCTTTCCCGTTGGCACCTGTGTCCTATTCGGCAGGTGGAAAATTGCGCTTGGGTGAATGTATTTTGTGGACGGTAGAGACTATCCGCTTGGGACATAATGCGTCAATGGGATGCAAAATGGTACACGTTGATGCCGAGAACTATGAAGGCATTTATTTTTTGACGGATGAGGAAGTGCTTGATGCGGCTGCCCGTTATCGTCGCTGGTGGGAAGGACGTAAATATCCGCGTACCATGTGGACGGTTGATCCATGCTATGACGAACCACTCTGTGGAAGCGGCTATATGTGGTGGTGAGTTTTCCCGTATGAGGGTGAGGTATGAAGTATAAGGTATAAAGTATAAAGAATTAATCGGGTGAAATATTTTATTCTCTTTTTAGGGTTGCTTTTTGTGGTAGCCTTTCCCCTTTACGCTCAAGAGTGGACACTGCAAGATTCTTTGCATCTGCGTCGGTTTCTCAGTGGTGAAGGAGAAGTCAGGCTGAATCCGGACGTGTTGAAGGAGATAGGCATTGATTCCCCTTTAGGTTCTCCGAAAGAGGATATGAATAAATCGTGGTTGGAGTTTGATTCTTCTTTACCTGTAATGCCTCAGATGCCGGAGAAAAAAGTAGTGCTTACTTTGCGCCCCTATACTGCAAATACCAAATATAACTGGGATCCGGTTTATCAGAAAAAGATTACAGTGAATAAAAACACATGGAGGAGTAGTCCGTTTTACGAATTGACCAAACTGAAAATTTACACCAACTGGGCTAAGCGTCCGTTGGATGCCGGACCGCGTGAAAGCGTCGAACAAATAGAAGCTACCGGACTGCGCTACATGGTGACTGAGCGTGCCAACAACATGGCGGTGGGTAGCTGGAGAGGAGTTGGAGGCGGTGGTATTTCGGGTGATTTTATGGCTCCTTTCACTAAGGATTTCTGGAATATAAAAGGGCGTAAGCGTCGGGCGCGTACGTTGGAAGTATTAAAAACTTATGGTGATTCCATTAGTGTCCGTCGTAATGATGCAATTATCAAATAAAATATCCTGTCTTTAATTTCTTAAATATTGAACTTTATCTCTCTTCCCCTTGTTCATAAAGATAAACCTTTAAAGGATAAACAATGGATAGAATAACTTCTCTGTTTGGGATAAAATACCCCATCATTCAAGGTGGTATGGTGTGGTGTAGTGGCTGGCGGTTGGCGTCGGCAGTGAGTAATGCCGGAGGCTTAGGCTTATTGGGTGCAGGTTCCATGCATCCTGACACGTTGCGGGAGCATATACAAAAGTGTCGTGCGGCTACGCATCATTCATTTGGGGTGAATTTCCCTTTGATGTATCCCCAGATAGAAGAAGTTATGCAGATTGTGGCAGAGGAAGGCGTCCGCATTGTGTTTACGTCTGCCGGTAATCCTAAGTCGTGGACCGGATGGTTAAAGGAGCATGGCATCACAGTGGTGCATGTTGTTTCATCATCGCGTTTTGCCATGAAAGCTGAGGCTGCCGGTGTGGATGCCATTGTGGCCGAAGGTTTTGAAGCCGGCGGACACAACGGGCGTGAAGAAACAACTACGCTTTGTTTGATTCCCTCCGTACGTGCGGCCACTACACTGCCTTTGATTGCGGCAGGTGGCATTACTTCCGGTGAGGCGATTCTTGCGATGCGTGCATTGGGAGCTGAAGGGGTGCAGTTGGGTACACGATTTGCTTTGACTGAGGAAAGCTCTGCCAGTAGGGTGTTTAAAGAGTATTGTTTGCATCTGAAGGAGGGTGATACCCGCTTATTATTAAAAAAATTATCTCCGGTACGTTTGGCGCGTGGCAATTTTCAGCGTGCGGTGGAGGCGGCTGAAGCTGTTGGAGCTACGGAAGAGGAATTGCGTATTCTTTTGTCGAGGGGACGTGCCAAACGCGGTATCTTTGAGGGAGACCTTGAAGAGGGTGAACTTGAGATAGGGCAGGCGGTTGCATTGCTTCATGAGAAAGGAATACAGACGGTAGGGGAGGTTATGCATGAACTGATAACGGATTATCAGCGTGCGTGCGAAACACTTGCCGCCAATATATATGAACGTTTAGAGATTTAAGTCCGGTGGCAGACTTTGACCCGGCAAAATAATTTTGCCTATGATGAGGAGCGGAAGTGATGCATAAGCCTGATTGCCGAATCTGAAAACGAACTTGATAGAATAAAAGCAGCCCGTAGGTTTTCGGGTGCAATCATAATATAAAAGCGAAGTGAAAAACTTCGCTTTTTTTGTTACTTTTCAATATTTCCATTTGTTACTAACCAATATTCCCAGTACCTAAATCAGTATAGCAGGAAAACTTCACTATTATTTGTCGGAAACAGAGGAGGGTAAGGGGGAGGTTTACGGTTTTGTGCCAAGAAAATACTTGAGATAGAGTAGCAGTTAGTTCGTCCAAAATGCACTAAAAACGGTTGCGTTGCGTTAACTTTATGGCGCGTTCATGGGCGTGTTTGTTCCATGTAAAGCGTAATTGTAATCGTATGTAATTAAAGATTGTATCATGTTCGTTGTTGGCTGGATGTCAGCAATTTAATTATAATGTAATAATCAAAGAACTATGGACAAGAATGGACTTTATGGTTTTATGTTATCCGTCATTACGGATATGGAGTTGCAGGGCCGTTACAGCACTGCGCATGTGTATCATTGTGCCTTGAAGTCTGCAGTGGGTTACGGAGGCACCTCGTTGCGGATTGAAGACCTCAGCCCTGTGTGGCTGCACAACTACCAGGAGCATTTGTTGCGTCAGGCATTGCTTTGGAACACGATTTCCACGTACATGCGCATGCTTCGTGCGGTGTACAACCGGGCTGTGGATTTGGGGCTTGCCCCTTATATCCCCCGTCAGTTCAAGAACGTGTTTACGGGGCGTCATGTCAATCACCGGCGGGCCTTGAAGAAAGAGGAGATCCGCTTGGTGCTGGTGAAAGGCGCGGCTGAAACTGCGGATGAAGTTAGAGCTGCGGTTACATCAACGGCTGCGGATCGGACTGCAGTTACATCAACGGCTGCGGATGATGATCAGGATCAGGCTGCGGCTGCAACTGAGAGTACCGACGCAGCAGAAGCTACGGAACCCGTTTCCGCTTCCCGCTGCTCCTCCCGCGACCTCAACTGGGCGCGCGCCTGTCTGGAGCTTATGCTCCGTTTTCATGGCATGCCCTTCGTCGACCTTGCCAACCTTCGCAAGGTTGATTTGCAGGACGGCTACCTGACCGTCCGCCGCCATAAGACAGGTGCGCCCCTTCTTATTGCTGTCGATCCGGCCGCCATGAAACTTCTCCGGCTTTATGCGAGCAAGGACCCTTCCTCTCCCTACCTGCTTGACATTCTCGACGGTCGGCTTTTGGGCAAGGCTGCATATCTGGACTACCAGCATGCCCTGCGCCTGCTCAATTTGCGTCTGGGGCAGCTTTCGCGGCTCTGCAGGCTGGGCAATAAGGTTTCTTCCTATACTGCGCGTCACACGTGGGCCACTATTGCCAAGTCACGCGGGATTCCTGTTGCAGTGATCTCGGAAGCATTGGGCCATGCGTCCGTTTCCACTACGGAGGGCTACCTGAAACGTTTTGAGGATGATGAAATCAAAAGAGCGAATAAGGTAATAATAGATTATATCTTCGGGAAGTAGTTCTCCGGTTATGTAAATGCTATCTTTCTGTAATTCAGCACTCTATGCGGACGTTACTTCATAAGTAACGGATTGATATTTCGCTGCAAATATATACGTAATACTTGAAAAACCAAATAAAATCTCCTTTTTTCTCCACTTTTGCTATGTATTTTGTGTGATAAGCCGGAACTCAGCTTTTTTTTCCTTCATTATGGAGCTTTTGGGACATAGCTTTCCTTCACCTTTCCCTGAGTGAAAGATGAGAGAATATCGTGCATATAATGGCATATTATATACACATAAGTTACTGTACCGCCTTGTGCTTTCCTCTTCCCGTCTTTCTTCCCGCGTGTTTACTTCCGTTACTTATGAAGTAATGGAATTTTCCTTAATATAATAACCTACAATGTTGACAGACAAAACGCAAGCTGCCATCGCCGCCCTCCGGGCTGTTGCCTACTGTGTCCCGCATTCCAGCCCGGATGCCTCCCCTTCTGTTCCGGTGCGGATGTTGCGTGATTTGGAAGATTGCGGCCTGATCCGCCTTCTTCCGGGCGGCAATCCCTCTTCTCCGGGTTCCTATGAATTGTGCAGGAGCTTCTCCTCGCTCTCTCTCTACGACCTGCTGCTTGCTATCGGCGAAGGTGTCTTTCCGGTTTCCCCGGACGCTTCGGAGGAGCATATCCACCGGCGTTTCGGCTACGTTTCGGGCGCTTCGAGGCTCGGTGTCATTAACCATATGCTCCGCACGCTGCTTGACGGTGTCAGCCTGTCGTCCCTTTGACAGATAACCCCAACCCCCGCATTTATGAAGTATAAGAGAACCCTTCAGTTGTTTGCCATTTTCCTTGCATGCGAGTTGTATGCAATGCTGTTCGCCGCCCTGGTTTACTCCTGCGGCAGGGACGGTGAGCGTGGCTCCGGTGCTGTCACTGCGTGTTCGTCTGCCCCGTCCGTCGGGGCTTTGAATGTGAATCTTTTAAACAATCAAACCATATGGGAATAAAAGCTCTGCTGCTACTGCCTGCGATCCTTGCCTTTCCGGGCTATCTTCATGGCGTGGCGGCCTTGCCCGGCACTCTGCCGGGCCCCGATACGCTGTATCGGGATTCTACCTACCTCCGCGTGATCAACGAGGGCTCCACACGCCTGAACTGCTACCTGTCCTATCCTCAGGGCGGCTGGCGTGTGGAGAGTACCTACGGCAACAACTCCTCCGAACTTGCCCGCCTTGCCCGCTTCATCCGTACCTCACTTTCCGACAGTCTGATTTATGTGCGTGAGATCACCCTGACGGGCTACTGCTCCATAGAGGGCAGCTACGCCCATAACGAACGTCTTGCCCGCCGTCGCGCCAACGGTTTCAGGAACTACCTTGATTCGGTATTCGGCCTTTCGAGGCGCTACCCTGTGAGGACATCCTACGTTGGCGAGGACTGGGAGAGGCTCCGTTCCCTTGCCGATTCCTGCGCATTGCTTCCCAGCCGCCGGGAAGTGCTGGAAATCATCGACAATACCGGTATCTTCGACGGCCGCGAAAGGAAGCTGATGGCCTTGCATGGCGGAGTTCCCTATAACTTCATGCTTTCCGAGCTCTTCCCCTTGCTCCGCCGGGTTGAGATACTGGTGGAATACGACCTCCACCGCATCATCGAGGAGCGCTACCGGCGCAAACTTAGCGCTTCCGAGTTGCAGGAGATCCTTGCGCATGAGCGTGCAGTGGCCGCCGCCGAGCAGGAACGCCTTGCCGAACTCCGCCGCCTGGCAGCCGAAAGTCGGCAACGCGCCGAGCAGCTGCGTCTGGCGGAAGAACATGCCGAACAACTCCGCCTGGCGGAGCAGCGCGCCGCCGAAGCCGAACAGGAACGCCTGCGTGCCGAGCAGCTGCGTCTGGCGGAAGAACGCGCCGAACAACTCCGTCGGGCGGAGCAGCGGCGCAACCTTGCCGTTCCCCTGTTCTCCATCAAGACCAACCTTTACGCCCTTTCGGGCATGACCCCCGGTTTCTCCCATACCTCTTTCACTCCCAACCTTTCCGCCGAGTTCTTCTTTGCCGGGCGCTGGTCTGCCGTTGCTTCCGCCGCGTATGCCGACTGGTCCTACGGCAACGGCCGGTCCTATTGGGGCATATCCGCTTACCGCCTTGAGCCGCGTTTCTGGCTGCGTTCGGGCGGCGTCTACCACCTTTTCTACGTAGGCGTCTACGGCCAGTCCGGCGATTTCGACAACCGCAGCACCTCCGACAGCCGCCTTTCCTCCGGTACGGGCAACTGTACGGGCACCTATCTTGAAGGCGGCGTTTCCGCCGGCTGCCACTTCCGCCTGAGTGGCCGCTGGGGCATTGATCTGGGGCTTCGCGGCGGCTTCCGCAGTTCGGATGTCAACACATACGACGTGGAGCTTCCCTATCATTATTTCAACCGTAACTTCCGCAAGAACCGTTTCGGCCTGACGGGTGTGGACATCAGCATCGGCTACCGTTTCGGGCGCAGTGCGAAAGGAGGTGGAAAATGAGAATGTCATGTCTTGTCCTGCTGCTTGTTTCTGCGGCCGCCTTTGCGGGCTGCACCGAAAGGGAGCTGGACCATCGCGCTGCCAGCGGCCGGGTGGAGATAGCCCCCGTCTGGGCCGGGCTGAACCGTCCCTCCGCTGCCGGCTACCGCTTCTATGGTGCGGACAACAAGCCGGTTCCGGTGGAAGGCGCCGTTGCGGAGGCATCCGTCGATTCCTTCTCGGTTGTCCTTCCTGAGGGCCGTTACAGTTGCCTTGCCTACAACACCGATGCCCAAGGCGTCACCTTTACGGGGCTGGACAACAGGCTTCTTGCGGAAGTCCGCCTCTCCTCCGAGGCGCAGCCGGGCAATGTGTACAGTTGGAGCGTGGAGGAGGTGGAGGTCACCTCACGCGGTGATGTCCGCTACACGCCCGTTCCCCTCCGCCTTGTGAAACAGGTTGTCCTCCGCTTCCGGGTGACGGGTGTGGAGGGCGCAACGGTGCTGAACGGCACGCTGAACGGCGTCTATCCCTCGCTCTTCCTGTTTTCGGGCGATCCTCCGGAGCAGAGCATCAGGACGGCTCCCGAAACAGTGGCGCAATATACCGCCACGCTGGTGCAGACCCGGAATACGGGTTCTCCTTCCTACACCGCTTCCGCCGATATCCGCCTGCTCGGCCTTCTCGATCCCCAAAAGGAGGAGGGGAACGGAAATGAAACGGCCTACGATTCCCGCCTGAATCTTGCTGTGCATAACTCCTCCGGTGAGGTGTACAGCACGACGGTGAACATGAACAAGCCTGTCTCCGAAATCATCGATTCCTACGGGGGTGAAATCCCTATCGACAAGACGATAGAGATAGATGTAAGCGTGAACCTGCTCGATATGAACCTTACGGCTGTTGTGCAGGGTTGGAAGGAAGGAAACAGAGAGATAATAATCATAAAATAATTAGATGGTAATCCTTTTATATTCTTTTGTCAATCAGGATGTTATGAGTTTATTTCAGTTTACCCTCAATAAACCTGTAATTTATTCCTAATAAACTGGCAGTTTAATCCTAATAAACTTGTGGTTTATTACCAATAAACCGACGGTTTATTCCGGATAAATGGACAGAATGAATCATAGAAATATTTTTAGTAGCATTTATTTAATATTAATTTAGAAAAAGAAGTAAGTTTAGTATGAAGAAAATTATGTTTATGCTTGTTGCCGTAGCAGCTATGGCAAGCAGTTGTACACAGAGTGATGTAATCGGGTTGTCTTCGGATGATAATGTTGAAATACGTGTCAGTGCGGGTATCACCTCTGCTGTGTCTCCGTCTACGAGGGCGGTATTGGATGGGATGATCAATTCTAATTTCACTGAGAATTTGGATGTGGCGTTTGTGCGTGCCGATGAGGGAGGTTCTGGCTATGGGGACTACGGGGGGACTGCTTTGGTAGGTGCCGTAGCGCATACCGGTAAAACGCTGTCGTTTGCTCCTGCCGAATATTATTTGGCAAACGGAAAGAAAACCAAGTTGATAGGCTGGTATCCAAGACGCACCGGAGTTAGTTATACGCAAGCTTCAAGGGAAGTGAATTTTGGTGATATAGACGGTAAGACGGATTTGATGGCTACTGTTCTGTACGAGGGAAGTAAAGGTACAAAGATACCGTCTATTGCTTTCAATCACTTGCTTACCCAGTTCAGCATAAAGGTTTATGCTCCTGATGCTGCTACACAAGCATTATGGGGAAAAGTGACCGCTATCACGATAACCGGAAAAAAACAGAACTGTACGATAACATTGCCTGAGAAGACAGCGAACGCCGGTGTGGCAGTCACTCCGACTTTTACAGGTACTGCTGATTTGGATTTGGTCAAAACCCAACCGACATCACCTACAACTGCTATTGCCTATCCGTTGGAATTGGGTGTAGGTACAACGGCTGCTTCCGCAGTTCTGGCAGGCTATGCCATGTTTGCCCCACAAGCTAACGGCACAAGCGCGGTAGAACTACAAATTAATACGGAGACGGGTGGACTTCAAAAACCGACAGTAGCCATTCCTACCGGAGGTTTCCTGCCGGGAAATGCGTATGAAATCACTTTAAAGTTCTCGTCTTCGGCTATCACTCCTACCGTATCCGTTGTGGACTGGGTACCGGTCACTAATACTCCTGAAGTTGAAATTTAATGTTTATACGCCATTGATTTTATGAACTATTCAGGGATGATAAAATACTTGCCGGCAGTCTTGTTGTTTTGTTCGTGTACGGAAAGCGGTCTTTTGTTGAGGGAGCGTGAACGTTTTGCAGTGCATTTCTCTGCATCGGGCATCGGCATGGAGGTCACCACGCGTGCTTCTTCGCCTTTGTCGGACAACACAACGTTGCGTATCCTCGCTTTCCGGCGTGTAGGACAATCTCCCGATTTGCAGGCGGATGAATACATGGGCGAAGGCACATACAGAGCCTCTTCGGGCAATGGCAGCCTGACGCCTGTGCATTCTTTGCTGCTGCGTGCCGGTTCCTATGATTTCTATGCCCTTACCCCGGAAACGGCTACTGCTTCCGGGGGCGGTGGCAGCGGTATTCCCGGCGGCGGTGGCGGCACCACTGCACCGCCGTACACCGTATCTGTGGGGCATGGCATGGACTATGCCACTTCGCTGACCGCGGGTAGAACGGTGGATGAATCCAACCCTTCCGTCCCGCTCAACGACTTGGTTCGCCGTTGCACAAGGCTGGTGTTCGAGCTGTCGCCCAAGGCGGGCAATATAAAGAAGGTGCGTGTTGCGTCCGCCGGGCTCACCAATATGACTGCCGCCCCCGTTGCAGCACCCCTGAATGCAGAACTTCCCCTTGCGGGAGTGGCGCAGAGCGACGGCCTCACCATAGCAGGCGGCAGCTTCTCCCCGCCGGACAAGGACCTGAACACTTCCGCTGCTGCGGTGGTGCTGCCCCGCATGGCAGGTAAGTTCGATTTCGAGCTGGATGTGTCGTTCAATGACATGGCTGACGCAAAGTTTACGGCTGCCATGCCGCCGATGCTCGCATTTGCTCCCGGCACACAATATACGTTCACCCTGAAGATGAAAGGCAGCTCCATGCAACTGACGCTGACGGTGGTGCCTTGGGGTGAGAGCGTAATGGGCGGTCAGGGCGATATAGGCGCTTCAGCTCCGATTACGGTGACTGTGGGGGCTTGGGAGAATGTGACTGTGCCGGGCGAAACAGGCGGTGGCAACCCCACTGTCAGTACGGGACAGTGGATTCTCAATCCCGATTTGGATGTCCTGTTCGGCAACTATGGCCTGAGTACGATAAACGGTCTGCCCTGGGCTTCTTCGCAGACTCTACCGGGCGAAACGGGCGGCGGGAGCACGAACGTGAACTCCGGCAGTTGGGCGGGAACAAAGGATGTACCTGCTACCACCGGTGATGGAAAACTACCGGGGAGTGATGATCCGGATTCAGTGTAAAAACATGCAGTATATAAACATGCAATATAAAAACATGTATACATAGGACATGTAAGTATATAATATGTAAGCATAGGACATATCAACAACATATAACCTATGTGCAACATGTAAAATGGAAAAAATGAAATAATAATTATGAAGATAACAAGTATTTTCGGGTTATGTATAGCGGCTTCTCTTTGCTTTCTTTCCTGTACGGATGGAGACGAGATTCAGCAGAACATAACTCCCAATGTCGATACCATGCCGGTGAAACTTGCGCTTGGCATGGCTCCCATGCATGACACCGGAGGTGTCACTCGTGCACGCGGCGACAACTCGCTGGACTTGGTGCTGGGCGAGGAAGCGGATAAAGCTCCGGATTATGCCGGGGCACATTCCGCAACAGATGCCGGGGCGCAGATGAATTCCGCAACAGATGCCGGAGCACATCCCCAAACACGCGCAAGCCTGACCGACGCCCAAGAGGATGCAGTAAGCGAAATCTGCGTCTTTCAGTTTGAAAACGCCACTAATACACTGAAATACAGCGGACACATATCCTTAGGAGCGGGAACACTTACAACCGACATCTCTCTGGCTACGGGAATGGGCGCGTGCACCGTATATGTGCTGGCAAACGTGGGCGACCTGACTTCGAGAGTGGCATACGGAAGCTCACTGGCCGACTTCAAGAAGTTGGCAGCCGAAGTGACTTCGGGCAAAGGAACAGGTGACAACCTGCCTATGTGCGGCAGCAACGACAACTTCGACTCGAATACAGCCAACACACTTGCAGTCTCACTGACCCGTTCGGTTGCCAAAGTCAGCCTGAACCTGACTCTTCCGAATGGACCTGATGTATTTACTGTGAGCGCCATCAAGCTGATGAATGTAGCAAAGAAACTCTATTATGTAGAATCGACTGCTCCGACTACTTCGGCAGAGCTTACCGACTACACGAGCGATAACTCCAACACAATTACTTGGTACATCCCTGAAAACAAGGCGGGAACCACCTCTCTGACCGATTGGAAAGACCGCTACGAGGGCAATGCGCCCGCTACGGCTACGTATATCCTGATAGAAGGGAGTTATACCCCTCAGAATGGTACGGCCCGCGATGTAGCCTATGCCATTTATCTGGGAGATAACGACCCTGCCGATTTCAATGTGACACGCAATACGAAATATACAGTGAATGCCAGCATTAGAGGCACTAACTTGGACGACGGTCGTGTGCTGGTGGGCAAGGATTTGAGTGCTGCCGGAACGCGGACAGCCAATTGCTATGTGGTGAAAACCACCGATGCCAATAAATGGTACCGCTTCAAGGCCACAGTCCGCGGCAATGGTGCGCAGACTGCGGAGGATATCTCTTATACGGGAGCCGTAATTCCTGCGGGTGATAAGATTTCTCCCGTCAAGGCAGGCCTTGTGTGGGAAACCCGCGATAACGGCGGGACTGTTCACACACTGGACTACGTGGGCTATTCCCGCAACGGCTATATCGTGTTCAAGCTGGGCAGTGCTCCTGAGGGCAATGCAGTGGTTGCCGCCAAAGACGGCGCTTCCAAAATCCTTTGGAGCTGGCATATCTGGGCAACGGCAGCGTTTGGTGGAGATAATATCAAGGAACAGACATACGAGACGCGCCCTCGTAGCGGTATTAGCGGTTATGAAAACATAACTAAACGGACTTTCAAGATGATGGACCGTAATTTGGGTGCTGCGAGCGCAATGCCGGCTTCTAAAACGGCAGAGGAGGTTATAAAGACGTATGGTCTCATTTATCAATTTGGTCGTAAAGACCCGTTCCCCGGTGCGGGTGAGATGAAAAAAACGGACGATGCAGAACTTATTCCCTCTTATGATGCGGACGGGGTGTTGGTTACGAAACAGTTGATTATGGCAAATAACCCCAAATATTTAACAAATAGTCAAGTGGTAAGTGGTAAGGGAACCGATGCAGCAGCTATTAGTAAACAACTTACCTATGTAGTAGAGAATCCTTTGGTATATGTGATGAGTAATGGTGCTGATGCATCTGCTCCCGGTGGAGGAAGTAGATCTTTTAACTGGATTTGGGCAGCACATAGGAATACACTTCCTTGGAAAGTATCCAATAAGTTGTGGGGCAGTGACATTCTTGACGAATCAAACAGCAATTTCTTTGCAACGAAATCTGTAACAAAAACTATTTATGATCCTTGTCCTTATGGCTATCACATGCCTCAGCAGGATGTATGGACTAACTTTTTGACTACTGCAAATGGATATAGCACGTCCACAGCGTCTGAGTTTAATGTGGTAGATGATGATAAAGTGGTTTCTTCCGACGCACAAGGTTTCATGCACTCAACTTTTCCTGTGTTTGGGCGTCGTTTTTTAACTACCGGAAATGCGGCAGTGAGTGGTGAAAGCAATGTGGCATTCTATCCGGCAGCTGGTGGTCGTTTCAATGACAAAACACTTAGTTACGTTGGAAGTGCAATTATATGTTGGTCCGCCTCGCCATACAATAATACTAATATAGGAGGAAGCCTTCTGTATGGAAATACTACCAGTGTATCTCTGATACAAGGCGGTATAGGTCGTATGGTTGGGCTTCCTGTGCGCTGTGTCCGCGGCAACTGACAGTAGCCGCATTGTTACGAAGTTGTTGCACTACAAAGTTGTGCAGCAACCTTGTATCACGAAATAATGTTATTCTATGTTTTTAGTTTATTCTCAGGGTATTGTTATTGATTGCCCTTAAGGAACACCGGGGAGTTTAGAGGGCCGGGCTTTTCCTCGCCCTCGATTCGTTCTTTGGTTTTGGGCCGGATGAGGATGTGAATCACTGTCTGTGCTTATTTGTTTGTTTGAAAGTTCCCTCTTTCCAAGCGTGGAAAGGGGGAACTTGTGTGTAGTTATGGTATGCCAAGTCTCTTCTTTATTCTTTAGAGACGGGTTTATCTGCAACTTGTGTATTGGGCTGTTCTTCCCAGTGGAACGGCTCGAAGGTTGTGTTCGGATCAATCCAACTTGGCTTCTTGGCAGCGTAGATAATGAATGGGGCAATCACCACAACAAGCGCACCGATAATCAGTACGGAAAACCATACGGCATTGCTACCGGTGGAAATCTGGCTTGGAGGGATGAAGCTCAGCACAAATGCAAGCAATGAACCACAGAATCCCAAACCACCGATGAACCACATCAGGCCGTTGCCGCCTTTGCCGATGCGGAACGGGCGGTTCAGCTTCTTCATCTTGTAGCGCAAGGCAATGGCTCCGGAGAACATCAGCATGTACATGATGAGATAAAGAATAACCGTCAACTGTGACAAAATCTGATAGAAACTCTGCACCGAAGGCATAACCACGAACAAGAGGCTCAATACGGTTACGGCTATACCTTGAACATAAAGTATGTTCTTTTGCACTCCCAGCTTGTTTGTCTTCTGGAAGAACGGAGGCAGATAACCCGCCTTGCCCACTGCAAAGATACCTTTGGACGGACCGGCAACCCATGTCAATACACCTGCCAGCACACCGAAAGCCAACGCAACGGCTATGATAGGTGACAGCCAGGAAGCATGGATATAATGGAAATAATTGTCGAAACCCACCAGCAGGCTCTGCGTCAGGCTGATGTCTTTTGCAGGAATAATGACACCGAGGGAAAAAGTGCCCAGTACAAAGATTATGACTGTGATCAACGCACCGATGAATACCGCTTTCGGATAGTTCTTGGAGGGATTGTTTACATCCTTCACATGGATACCGCCCATTTCCATTCCGGCATAGAAGAGGAAGATACTTGCGGCAAGCACCACATTGTCAAAATTCGTCAGGTCAGGGAAGAAACTGCTGTGGAAGTCCATGTTGGAGTGGCCGCCCGTAGCGAGATAGACAATGCCCAAAATAATCAGCAGGGCCGCCGGAATGATAGTACCGACCATGCCACCCACCTTTGCCACTTTTCCTACCCAGCCCATGCCTTTCATTGAAATGAAAGTTGCCAGCCAGTAGATTACGAGCACCACTGCCAGCGTGTAGTACTTGTTGTTTGCCAACGACATGTCGTGCACATCGTTCATACCGATGAAAGCAATGGATACGGCACCGAATGTCAACACAGTGGGATACCAGATTGTGCTTTCAATCCACTGCACCCAGATAGCGAGGAAGCCGAGTTTCTTTCCGTAGGCTTCACCCACCCAGCGGAACACACCGCCTTGCTTGTCCTGAAACATGGCAGCCAGCTCAGCGGCGACAAGTGACGTCGGGATGAGAAAGACTATGGCTGCAAATAAGTAGTAGAAAGCCGAACTCATTCCGTATACGGCTTCGGCGGGCAGTCCGCGAAGGGATACTACTGCCGTCACATTCATGATTGCCAGGGTAAATACGCCCAGCTTTACTGTTTGTTTAATATTTGCCATAAATTAAGGTTTTAGGTGAAAAAATCATTCTTTTTGTAATAGTCCTGTTTTTCCTTATTACGCCTCTCTACCAGACTTGTTACATATACTGTGAAAATGGGAAACATCATCATCCCTAATGCCGCCAACAGAACGGACAACACCCGCCCGGTGGCAGTGACCGCTATGATATTGGAACCCACCGTTGTCACATCCATGAACGCCCACCACAAAGCATCGCCATAACCTGTTACCAAAGGATTGGTTCCATGCTCCATGACATAAAAGGCAAGACTTGAAAAGTAGACGGTAGCCAATAGCATTGTCAGATAGGACACGAACAAGCCCGATGCACGATTGTACGTCAGCCAGCCCACCACGATAGCCATTGCATATCCGCCCCGCACCAGCGGGATGAAACGCAGCATATAAGTAATCTCAGGTGAAAATGTCCAACCCATGTAGGCAATGATATTCTGATAGGGAATGGCAACCAAAAGGAAGATGAAATGTGTGGCGACATAGCGCTTCCAGTTGGTTGCCAAAATCCATTCCAATACAAAATCAGCCAGAAACAATGCGCAAATCCATAACTGCACTTCCATGTACACCGATTGCTCGTAGAAAGGGATACCTTTGAACGTGTCAACGGATATACTGATAACCAAGAACAGCGAAAGCAGCAAGATGATTACATGGAGTATGCCGTATATTCCTTTTTTCCGCACTATGAATTCTGATAGAGCTGTTTTCATATCTATTCCGTAATTGTCACATTGTCACCGTTGAATACACCCAGGCCGAGCCTGTTCATGATGAACCTGATAGACATTTGTGCTTTGACGGAGTTTCCGGCTTCATCCAGAGGAGGAGCGAAAGCGGAAATGCCCATTACACCGGGAAGTACAGCCATTACGCCACCGCCTACACCGCTTTTGGCAGGGATTCCGGCAGTGTACATCCAGTCGCCCGAATGTTCGTAGAAACCTACACTGGAAATCATGGAAGTTATTTTAGGCGCGAGTCCGGCTTCGAATACATGTTGCCCGGTGACAGGATTAACGCCATTGTTGGCGATTGTTCCGGCTGCAATGCTCAGTTGCCCGGCTGTGACGCCCAACGAACATTGGCGGGTATAAAGGTCGAGCGCCAATTCCGGATCATCGTAGATACGGTCGTAGTTTTTCAATAGCCATGCAATGGAGCGGTTATTGAAATTCGTAGCTGTCTCCGATTGGTACAGCTCGTCGATGAGCTGTGGAGCAGAGCCGCACAACTCGGTGATGTTCTGTACGATGACATTCCATTTCTTGTCGGAATCACCCGTCGGCTGCACCATGGAACAAGCGGATATAGCGCCTGCATTGACCAATGGAGTGGAGGGGTGGTCGTTCTCCAATAAAATGGCAATGATAGAGTTGAACGGCAGGCCCGTGGCATCGGCGCCAATCATGTCCAATACTTTCTGTGCACCGTACTGGCGCAGGATGAGTATGGCCGTATGTACTTTTGATACGGATTCTATGCCGAAGCGGTAATCTGTATCTCCGATATTGATGGTCTGTCCGTTTGTCAGGCAGATGCTGAGACCGAACAGGCCGGAATCTATGTTGGCAAGATAAGGGATGTAATCCGCATTCTTGCCTCCTGTTTGCTTTTTCACCTCATCATAGGCTTCTTGGGCAACTTCCCTGATCTGTGAAATTGATATTTTCTTTTCCATAATCTATATAATAATATGGAATAAGGAATAGGAGATTTGAGTTTCAGTCTCCTAAAGCCTTATTCGATATATTGTTTAATGTATTAAAACAATAGAGCAGTGGAATGATAAGCTGATTCTTGCTTTATCATTTTTTGTGGCGTCTTCCGCCATGATTGAATATTTTGCTTTCTACCGGCAGATTTTTCTCCTGAGCCATACGGGTAGGGGTGGGGTAATCCAGCTTTTCCAGTTCGGCAATGGCATTCTTTATGTCGCCCAGCAGCATGTCTGCCATGTCGCGGCTGAATCCCTGACGGACAACGACACGCATCACAATATATTCCTCCAGTTTGGAAGGCAGCGTATATGCCGGAACCATCCAACCATGTTGTGAAAGTTTGTCCTGCAAGTCGTAGAGAGTCCATTTGGCTGTCTTGGCGTATTCCGGTTTCAGATACCAGATGAACAACGGATTCACCACCTCATTAGAGTAATTGACAAACGGAGCCATTTTCCCTATTTCATCATGGATGTACTTGGCTATTGTGAGTGAATTGTATTGTACCTCTTTGTAACCTTGAAAACCTAAACGGATGAATTGATAGTATTGCCCTAAGATTTGTGCGGCAGGACGGGAGAAGTTCAATCCGACTTGGGTAATATTGGCGCCGAGATAGTTTACACTGAAGGACATCTCTTCGGGCAGGTATTCCTTGCCTTTCCAAACCACCCATCCCAGACCCGGATACACCAAGCCGAACTTATGGCCGCTGACACTGATGGAGAGCACCCATTTCAGACGGAAGTCCCATTTCTTTTCCGGATACAGGAACGGAAGGATGAAACCGCCGCTTGCAGCATCCACGTGGATGGGAATGTCGTAACCGGTTTTGGCATTGTAGGCGTCGAGCGCTTTGTCAAGGGCTTCGACATCATCATTCAGTCCTGTCCATGTGACACCCTGTATAGGCACGATACAGATTGTGTTTTCATCACACATCTTCAGGGCTTCTTCGGGGTCGAGCGTGGTCTTGTCGAGGGTCAAAGGCACTTCGCGCATTTCTATTTGCCACAACTGGGCAAACTTCTCCCATACCACTTGGAAACCGGTTGAAATAACGAAGTTCGGCTTGTCGAACGGCTTGCCTTGCGCCTGACGTTTTTTGCGCCAGCGCAGCCACGCGGCTACACCGCCCAGCATACATGCTTCTGAAGAACCGATGGCGAGTGCGCCTGTCTTCCACGTATCTTTTTCCGGAGAATTCCACAGATTGGCGACGATGTTGATGCACTTGCCGTTCATTACGGCGATGCGGGGATACTCGGTTTCGTCAATGTAGTTGATGTTGATGGCTTCGTTCATTAGCTTGGTTGCATATTCGTCCATATAGGTCGTGACGAACGTAGCCAGATTCAGGCGGGGCTGGGTTTGGGCAAAGGTCTCATCTTTCACCATCTGGTAAGCGATTTCGGGAGTGGTGGGCCCATCGGGAATTTTTTCCACCGGTGAGGGTTGTAACATACGGTTTGAACCGAATACGTCTGTTTTGGCATCTCCCTTTCTGAAATTCAAATCTTCCATATAACTATAAGTTTTTAAAGGTTTAGGCGGCGGGGACCTTCCCCGTCGAATTGTCCACAACAACGACCCTCGGAAAAGAAAGTTCCGGCGTTTTACATTATTTGGCGTTTATTAAATGGGGGAGAAATGAAAGAGGCCACAGAGTTTCTTATTCTTGCAAGAATGAGAAACTCTGTGGCCTCCGGATGTGAAAACCGTTTTTTTTTATACTTTTATCTCATCATATTTCATTCCAAATACATCTGCTACTGCTTTATAGGTCACTTTTCCTTCCACCACATTCAGGCCTAACGCCAATGCCGGATCGTCTTTGCAAGCCTGTTTCCAACCTTTGCAGGCTAAAGCTACGGTATAGGGCAATGTGGCATTGGTCAGCGCCATGGTGGATGTGAACGGGACAGCGCCGGGAATATTGGCTACTGCATAGTGCACAATGCCGTCTACGACATACGTAGGCTCACTGTGAGTAGTGGGGTGGGAGGTTTCAAAACAGCCACCCTGGTCAATGGCTACATCCACAAGTACGGTTCCAGGCTTCATCATTTTCAGCATGTCTCTTGTAATCAAGTGGGGAGCTTTATCGCCGGGAATAAGGACAGAACCTATCACCAGATCTACAGTAGGCAGTTCCATTTTGATGTTATGAAGTGAAGAGTAGAGTGTTTTTACGTTTTTGGGCAATACTTCACTGAGATAGCGCAAGCGTGGCAGATTCACATCTGTAATCATTACCTCGGCTCCCATTCCGGCAGCCATTTGTGCGGCATTAGTGCCTACGATGCCACCCCCTAAAATAAGTACGCGTGCAGGACGTACCCCCGGTACGCCACCCATTAGTTTTCCTTTTCCACCCTGCGGTTTCTCCAAAAAACGGGCGCCCACTTGGGTAGCCATGCGCCCTGCCACTTCGCTCATAGGGGTGAGCAATGGCAATGAATGGTCTTCTTTCTCTACGGTTTCGTAGGCGATACATACGGCACCGCTTTCAATCATGGCTTCGGTCAGAACTTTATCGGCCGCAAAGTGGAAATAGGTAAATACCACTTGTCCCTTTTTAATCAGTTTGTACTCCGGTGCAATGGGTTCCTTTACCTTGACAATCATGTCGGCTATGGCATAGACGTCTTCAATGGCAGGCAGGATTTGCGCACCTACGGCGATGTAATCGTCGTCAGAGAACCCACTGTTTATGCCTGCTGTAGCCTGCATATATACCGTATGACCTTTCTTCACCAACTCGGCTACTCCGGCAGGGGTCATTCCTACTCGGTTCTCGTTGTTCTTGATTTCTTTGGGGACTCCGATAATCATAATGTCATCTGTTAATGGTTAAACATGCTGCAAGATAGCGATTTCTCTGTCTCATTGTCATTCTGTACCAGGTGTTTTACAACAGAAAATGCCGGGTTGTTCGATGAGGAAGGTGGCAGGATTATTCTTTTTTGTTTAGGCGGAGAGAACTATTCTTGTTATATTTGCATGCATTTAAAAAATATGATATGGGCTATAAGAATATAAAACACTCTATACTTTTTTCTTTTTTATTTTGGGTGGGCAGTGTGCAAAGCGGGCATGCACAGGAAACCGCCGGGCAGGAAGCTGTTCCGGAGATGCAAACAGCTGTTTTCACTCCTCCTTTTGATTTCCCTATCACCTTTTCAGGCAATTTCGGCGAGATACGTTCCAACCACTTTCATGGCGGGCTGGACTTCAAAACCGGTGGTGTTATAGGCAAACCTGTGCATGCTTTGGCAGACGGGCATATCTCCCGTATCCGAGTGACGCATGGCTCAGGGTATGTGCTCGATGTGGATTATGATAACGGTTATTCCACTATCAACCGCCACCTCAGCGCTTTTACAGGCGATGTGGCCCGGAGAGTGAAAGAATTGCAGTATGAAAAGGAGAGTTGGGAAGTGGAGATCGTTCCCGAACCGGGAGAATATCCGGTAAAGGCAGGGCAGGTGATAGCCCTTAGCGGGAATACGGGATATTCTTTCGGCCCTCATCTGCATTTGGATATGATTGAGTCGGCAACAGGGGATTATATTGATCCGCTGCCTTTTTTTATGGAAAAAGTGAAAGACAACACTGCTCCTCATGCCGAGGGCATCATCCTGTTTCCGCAACCGGGCAAAGGGGTGGTAAACGGAAAACAGACGCGCCAGACCTTTCCGGCAAGTCCAGCAAAGCCTATCACAGCCTGGGGATTGATTGGAGTGGGAATCCGCGCTTATGACCATATGGATGGGGTGGGCAACCGTTATGGCGTGCATACCGTTATTCTGGAAGTGGACGGCGTGGAAGTGTTTCGCAGTGTGGTAGACCGCTTTGCTTACGAAGAAAACCGTTATATCAACTCATGGACACATGGGCAGTACATGAAATCGTTCGTCGAACCGGGCAACCGTCTGCGTATGCTGCATGCGTCTAACGGCAACCGGGGACTGATAGAAATCAATGAAGAGCGTCCCTATCGTTTGGTATATACCTTGAGTGATGCTTTAGGTAACACCTCGAAAGTCCGTTTCACCATACAGGGCAAGAATACCGCTATCCGTCCGGTGGAGCATCGTGAAAAATATGCTTTCAAATGGGATAAAACCAATTATCTTCAGGAGCCCGGACTGGAACTGGTTGTGCCGCGGGGAATGTTGTATGATGATGTGTGGTTGAACTATTCCGTACGCGCCGATAGTGGCGACGTGGCTTTTACCTATCAGTTGAACGACACCCGTATTCCCATGCATGGAGCGTGCGAGATGCGTATCGGCTTACGTCGTGATGATTTGGAAGATAAGTCGAAATATTATGTGGCCGGCGTTACCGCCAAAGGCGGAAAATATAGCGTAGGCGGGGTTTATGAGGATGGTTTTATGAAAGTCCGCATCCGGGACTTGGCCACTTATACGGTAGCAGTCGATACCGTACCGCCGGAGATCATTCCACTTAATCCTCAGCAATGGGGACGTACGGGCCGCATAGTCTTTAGAGCTAAGGACAAAGGGACGGGGGTCAATAGCTATCGCGGAACGATAGACGGGAAGTATGCACTGTTTGGCAAGCCCAATTCCATTAGTGGCAATCTGGTTTGCGAGCTCGACCCCGAACATGTGAAGAAAGGCGGTAGGCATACTGTGGAAATGACCGTAACGGACGGGTGCGGCAATCAAACTGTCGGGCAGTTCCATTTTGTATGGTGAAATAGGAGGGGCTGTATCCTCTGAAATCCCTTTATAGCATTGTGATATAATAAATTCAATAATAATTCAAAGTATGAAAAGATTAACTCTCTCCGTCATGTTGGTAGTGGCAGTTGTGGCAAACACTTTTGCCTGCACCAATCTTATTGTAGGTAAGAATGTATCTACGGACGGTTCTACAATTGTTTCCTATTCTGCCGACTCCTATGGATTGTTTGGCGAGTTGTATCATTATCCCGCAGGCATGCACAAGAAAGGCACATTGATTGATGTGCACGAGTGGGACACCGGCAAGTATCTCGGTCAGATAGAGCAGGCGCGCCAAACCTACAACGTTATCGGCAATATGAACGAATTTCAGCTTACTATCGGTGAGACGACTTTCGGCGGGCGTCCGGAACTGGTGGATACTACCGGTATCATTGATTATGGAAGCCTTATTTATCTCGGTCTGCAACGTTCGCGCACAGCCCGCGAAGCTATCAAAGTGATGACAGACCTTGTGCAGGAATACGGTTATTACAGCAGTGGTGAATCCTTTACGATTGCCGATCCTAATGAAATCTGGATTATGGAAATGATAGGCAAGGGACCCGGTGTACGTGGCGCCGTATGGGTTGCTGTCCGCGTGCCCGATGATTGCATCTCCGCACATGCCAACCAAAGCCGTATCCACCAGTTTGATATGAATGACAAGAACAACTGCATGTATTCTCCCGATGTCATATCCTTTGCCCGCGAGAAAGGCTATTTCGACGGAGTGAATAAAGATTTCAGTTTTGCGAATGCTTATGCACCGCTTGACTTTGGCGCTCGTCGTTACTGCGAAGCCCGCGTGTGGAGTTACTTTAATATGTTCACAGCTCGCGGCAACGAGTTCCTACCTTATATATTAGGCGATACGGATACCCCGATGCCGTTGTTTGTGAAGCCCAACCGCAAAATCTCCGTACAAGATGTAAAGAATGCCATGCGCGATCATTACGAGGGTACTCCCCTCGACATCAGCAGGGATTTCGGTGCAGGACCGTATCACACTCCCTACCGCCTTTCTCCTCTTTCCTTTAAAGTAGGCGATAAGGAATACTTCAACGAACGCCCTATCTCTACCCAGCAGAGTGGTTTTGTATTCGTGGCACAGATGCGTTCCACTTTGCCCGATGCTATCGGCGGCGTATTGTGGTTTGGTACGGACGATGCCAACATGACTGTATTTACTCCCGTATATTGCTGTACGGACAAAGTTCCCGTATGCTATTCGCGCGTGGACGGTGCAGACTATATCACTTTCTCATGGAACTCCTCTTTCTGGATTTTCAACTGGGTCTCCAATATGGTATATCCTCGCTATGACCTGATGATTGGCGATGTGCGTGCCACACAGACCGAGCTCGAAACAACCTTCAACGAAGCACAGGAAGGCATTGAGACCGCTGCTGCCAAACTCTTGGAGAAAGATCCGGCTAAAGCGAAAACATTCTTGACAAACTATACCAATATGACTGCCCAAAGCACGCTCGATGCATGGAAGCGTCTGGGCGAATTCATGATTGTGAAATATAATGACGGCGTTGTTAAACGTATGAAAGACGGTAAGTTTGAACGTAATTCTATCGGACAACCGGCAGGCGTGGTCCGTCCGGGTTACCCGAAAGAGTTTCTTGAAGAGTATGTCAAACAGACCGGCGACAGATATAAAATGCCTCAATGACAGTTTGGGCAAATGAGATATTTCGTTCATATTCTTAGTAAATACTGTACAGATTTGTGAATCTACGGTAAAAAAAATTAGGATATTTGAACTTAATCTTCTACATTTGTGTCTTAACAAACAATTGAAGTATTAACCTTTAAAATAGAAATAGTCTTATGGAAAATCAGGAACTGATTAAACAGGTCACTGAGAAAGCTGAAAAATGGCTTACCCCGGCTTATGATGCCGAAACTCAGGCAGAAGTGAAACGTATGTTGGAAAATCCAGATAAAACCGAACTGATAGAGTGTTTTTATAAAGACTTGGAATTTGGTACAGGCGGCTTGCGTGGTATCATGGGCGCAGGCAGCAACCGTATGAATATTTATACGGTAGGCGCTGCTACCCAGGGATTGGCTAACTATCTGAACAAATGTTTCAAAGATAAAGAACAAATTTCCGTAGTAGTGGGCCACGATTGCCGTAACAACAGTCGTAAGTTCGCTGAGATCTCGGCTGATATTTTTTCTGCAAACGGCATCAAGGTTTATCTCTTTGAGGATTTGCGTCCCACTCCGGAGGTTTCCTTTGCTATCCGTCATCTGGGCTGCCAAAGCGGTATCAACCTGACTGCAAGCCATAACCCGAAAGAATACAACGGTTACAAGGCCTATTGGGATGATGGTGCGCAGGTGCTTGCCCCGCACGATACAGCCATTATTGATGAGGTAAACAAAGTGACTGTTGAGGACATCAAGTTCAAAGGCAACAAAGATTTGATTCAGATTATCGGTGAGGACATAGATAAGGTGTATCTGGATAAAGTCCATGCCCTTTCCATTGATCCGGAAGTGATTAAGCGTCAGAAAGACCTTAGCATCGTCTATACTCCGCTCCATGGTGCAGGTAGGGTACTCATTCCTGCTTCCTTGAAAGAGTGGGGCTTTGAGAATGTGCACTGTGTACCCGAACAAATGGTAAAGAGCGGAGATTTCCCGACAGTTGTTTCTCCGAATCCTGAAAATGCGGAAGCCCTTTCCATGGCAATCGAACTCGCCAAGAAGATTGATGCAGACATCGTAATGGCAAGTGATCCTGATGCAGACCGCGTGGGTATGGCATGCAAGGACGACAAAGGCGAATGGGTACTGATTAACGGCAATCAGACTTGCTTGCTTTTCCTGTACTACATCATCAAGAACCGTATCGCAACCGGCAAGATGCAACCTACGGATTTCATCGTAAAGACCATTGTCACTACCGAGCTCATCAAAGCTGTTGCCGATAAGAACAAGATTGAAATGATCGACTGCTACACCGGTTTCAAGTGGATTGCCCGCGAGATCCGTCTGCGTGAAGGCAAACAACAATACATCGGTGGAGGTGAAGAAAGCTACGGTTTCCTTGCCGAAGATTTCGTTCGCGATAAAGATGCTGTTTCGGCCTGCTCACTGTTGGCTGAGATTTGTGCTTGGGCAAAGGATCAGGGCAAGACACTGTATGACATCTTAATGGACATTTATGTGGAATACGGCTTCTCTAAAGAAACTACCGTTAATGTGGTGAAACCGGGTAAGAGTGGTGCAGATGAAATCAAGGCCATGATGGATAATTTCCGCGCTAATCCGCCGAGAGAAATCGGTGGTTCTGCCGTTGAGCTGGTCAAGGACTATAAGACGCTGAAAGCTACGGATGCTCAAGGTAACTCAACAGCTTTGAATATGCCTGAAACATCAAATGTTCTCCAGTATTTCACAGTAGACGGCACGAAGATTTCCGTTCGTCCTTCCGGAACAGAGCCCAAGATTAAATTCTACATTGAAGTGAAGGGTGAAATGGGATGTCCCAAGTGCTACGGCAGTGCCAATGCTGAAGCTGAAAAGAAAGTGGAAGCAGTACGCAAATCACTCGGTATCTAAGAAGGTTTAATTCTTACATATAGGAAAGGTGCAGGTGGCAGAAGCCGCTTGCACCTTTTGTGTTTTATGATGGTAAATGTGTGGTGGTTCCGAATGTATTAAGTTTCTTTTATATTCTTTATGCCAGTCTGCAAATCCATTCTTCGTTGAATACTGTTCTTATATGCGACAGAGGTCGACAGTTAATAGATAGTATGACAGATTGCGGTTGCACGCCAATTGGTTGATGTGAATGAGAGTCGTTTCATTCGTAGTTGTTCGTTTGCGAGTGCGTGTTTTCCGCAATCTGTTTTTTTGTTTCTTTTCCCCCTTTGAGTCATTAATGCTTTTAAAACTCTTTGGTTCCTTACCTCTTTAGTTGTTATTTTCCAGCCACCAGTCAATCAATTTTCGTGCAATGCTTAGCTTGCGTGGAATTTCCGGCAGGTTGTCTTTGGAATAGAATGAGCCGGAACTGAGTTCGTCGGCTTGCAGCTTGATTTCCCCACTTTCATAGTCGGCAATGAAGCCCACCATTAATCCGCTGGGATAGGGCCAGGGCTGGCTGCCAAAGTAAGTGATGTTCTTCACCTTTAGTCCGGTTTCTTCCATGACTTCCCGTTCTACGCATTGCTCCAAAGTTTCGCCAGCCTCAAGGAAGCCGGCTACCAGTCCATGAAAAGTGCCGCGGAAGTTGCGTGCATGTACCAGCAGTATCTCTTTACCTTTCCGTATCAGTACGATGATTGCCGTAGATACGGGAGGGTACATTTCATTTCCACATTTCGGGCATTTCTTCATGATAGGGGTTTGCTGTTCCATAGGAGTGCCGCATACGGGGCAGAAACGGCTATGCTCGTCCCAATAGAGTATCTGAAATGCCTTTCCGGCGGACAGGTATTCGTCTGCGGAAATGTAGTCGTACGAAGCCCGCAAGCCTATCATTACCCATTCTTCGGTTTCTGCGACGGGCTGTCCCGTAGCAAATGCCCGCACTTGCTTACCGTTGGGCGGGAATACGTCGTGTATATTGCTTCCGCTTTCCGGTGCCAAGGGGGGATTTATGCTGACGGGTACGCTGTATTTTATCTCTCCTTTTTCCGTATATCCTTTCTTCAATAGCAGTTGGTCCTTGAAGAAGACGAACCACTGCGTGGAGGGTTTGATTTCTGTTGAATCTTCCATTGCTTGTTATTTTTTTTGGGGGGATGAACACGAGAACACAGAGGTACAGAGATTCTTTTCAAAGAGATAAAGCATTAATTTCTGTGTCTTTGTGCCTCTATGTTCGCCCCCTAAATTTCGTTTGCTGTGTCTTTTTCTTGCCGCACATAGACCGTTGACCTTCCCACCCCGCGGCGGCGCAGGAATCCTTGCAGGATGAATTTGTTCAGTTCGTCTATGGCGGCATGCCTGGTCAGCCCACTCAATTGGATGTATTCGTTTTTGTTGATGCATACATTCCGCTTGAGGAACAGTTCCAGTTCGGCTTTTCTTGTATCTTCGGTGGTCTCTACTGCCTTTTTCGATTTCTTGGTAGTGGAGTGTACACGTTCCAACATCATTTTCTTCTTGATGTTGTTGCGGAACGTGCTGCTGATGCGCAGGTGTACGTT
>ENA-OPDF01000117-OPDF01000117.1-human-gut-metagenome-genome-assembly--contig:-NODE-117-length-56312-cov-5.314574_pt1 | contig 56312 bp, 46 predicted proteins | sample MGYA00241575_ERZ501501 | MGnify/ENA primary metagenome ERZ501501 (study PRJEB25962, sample SAMEA1972229) | human gut metagenome | biome: human gut; feature: human-associated habitat; material: faeces... | reverse complement strand
TGCAGCATTCGGGCAATGACGTTTATGGTGATTTTATTGCCTCGATTGGTGCGAACGCCTTTCAAATTCAGTTCGTCGGCGATTTCCTGCATGGAAGAGCCGTCCGCATAACGTGTGAATGCGTCAACCAAGGCTTCTTGGCAACGACTTACTACAGCAATCTATTGTTTCACTACATCTAAATCCCAAGTGCCAAACATCTCGCCGTTTTCAACATAAACATTGTTGAAATCGGCAAACACATAAGTTTCCCTTTGAATCCATGTTTCTCCAATAAGACTGAAGTAACCTGTTGATGGATCATAATCAACAGACATTGTGTACAATCCATCCTCGACATCTGGATTTGATGATAACGGATAATAATAAAAGAAAGCAATGTATTCACCAGAATGTTGTTGAACAATGCTTTTGATTTCTTCAGAGTTGTATTCTTTTTGAGGAATACCCTCACTGTTGTTACTGCATTCGGTTGCGATATCAGCCAATCTTTGTTGTATTGTTTGACTTTTAACCACATCACTTGTTTTGTAAATTGACAAAGTTAACCCGGTGTCTCCTTGAGCCGCAGTATATTGACCTTTATATGTACCTACAATCTGCGATATATCGTGCAATGTCAGTTTAATCCAGTCATTCAAATAATGAACCTGTCCACCTTCAACATTGATAGTTTCCGGCCAAGTGTAAGGCTCATATCCGGTCGCATTCACGGTAAGTGTGTACTGTCCCGGGGGCAAAACCAATTCAAAATGTCCGGCAGAGTCCGTTTTAACAAGGGTCATCTGATAATTATCGTTGTTAACTGCCTTAATTTCTGCATCGGTAATTGCACCAGTTTCAATTCCATCTCCCGTGACGCTGTAATTATCTTTATCAACAACAAATCCCATAACCGCTCCATTGTCTGCATTAGGCTGCTCCGGGTCTAATGTTGCATTCTGACCAGTGCTTAGTGCAATTTGTATCGCGGAAGCCATATCAATAATCGGCAAATCGCTGTGATCTGTATTCAGAGCCTGACAAATTATTTTTTTTACAACTGTACCGGTAAACCCATTGTTTATTGACCAAACAGAAGCGGCAACACCGGCCACATGAGGAGCCGCCATAGATGTGCCGCTCCACTTTTCACCGTTTTCATACTTATTAACAGGAACCGTCGAGTATATATCCCATCCAGGCGCATATACGTCAACTCGTTCTGTTTTTTCTGAAAAAGTTCCATTATTTGAAAAATATGCTCTATTATATTCCTTGTCAATTGCCCCAACTACAATGATTCTACTGTACACATTCTGATATTCAGATGCGGAAATTGTTTCTAAGAAGCCATTATAGATAGCAGGAACATCCCCAGTTTGATAATCGATTTCCTGTCCATTTATTTTAATCTTTACGGTTTTATTAGATGAGTTCCCGGCAGATTTAACAATGATAAAGTCATAACCTTTCTCGAGGAATCGATTAAGAAAAGCACCAAAATAACTACCAGCATTAACCAACTCACCATAGAGCGAATCTGCTTTTTCGCGGTCATTAAGAACATTGATATAATACATAGCTGTTGCTCCATAATAATCCGCTGAACCATATGAACAGTTTATAACTTTAACGTTTCGCAAAACTAATTCTGCAAAGCAAACCTCTTGGCTTATTAAACTTTGTTTATTCTCGCCGTACTGTCTATTCCCGTTTTCCCAAGAAGCCGCATAAAGCTTTCCTTCTTCAGAGTACGGATAAACGCCACAGATTCCATCTGAGTTAGTGCCGTTTGCGGCAAAAGTTCCTGTTACATGAGTTCCATGACCGCCGAGTTCCTTTTTATCCTTGTCAGATGCATCCATATACGGCTTATTATAAAACACCTCTTCAAAGGGAAGATCTGAATGTGATTCGTCAAATCCGTTATCAATTACACCCACACGCACCGGTTGAATTTGGTTGCGCCGGTCGTTCATAATTTTCCATGCCTCCGGTGCATTGATGGCTTCAACACCCCAACTTTTGCCTTTGTTATCGTTAGAATTTTTGAGATCGTTTTTCCACTTTTTTCCGGTGTTTATATCATTATCAACACTGTTTTCTGACAAATTATAAAAAAAGTTTGGTGATACTTGAATAACAGACTCTTCGTTTGCTATTGTGTTTGCTAAATCTTTTAACTTACTCATCGTATAAACAGCATTAAGCGACCATTGATAGTCGCCGGTTGCCTCGATACAACCAACTATTTTGGCGTTGTATTTCTCAGCTAATGATTCGACTTCGGTTTTTGTTACGCCCTCTTTTATCACAACGAGTAGTTCATTATCAGCATACATGATTCCGGAGTCTTCTGAAGCAATATGTTCGTCAGATGTTGCTTGATAGTATATTTCGCCAATTTGTTTATTGATTTCTTTTTCACCGTTGCCTCTCAAGTAAAAAACGATAACGACAATCGCTGCAACTATTAAAAATAAGATGACAAATAGAATAATAATTATAGTTTTATTTGAACTGGTCTTGTTACGCATTTATAGTACCTCTTTCAAAAAAATGAAGCTAACAGTAAAAAGCCCAGTATATATAAGTTACATCATTTTCTACTATACTACTTCCATAAGCCTGTTCAGTGAAGGATTGTTTGAAACATACAAGGAAGAAAAAACATACCGTCCATCCTTGTAAAATACTGCCCATGTTCCATTGTAGATATATTCAACATAGATTTCAGAACCGTGCTTCATTTTACCAAGGATATTATTCCCAGCTTTATCTTTATCAATAAGTTGTGGTGATGAACGATAATTAATGTACCAATCATCTTTGTTAAGAGTGATTCTGTATGTTTTACCCTCATATACCAAACCGTTTGCATACTTCTGCAGCTCTGCCGGGATATTGTTTTGAGGATCATTTGCAATTGTTGTTGTCGGTACCGTTGTTTGCTGTGTTACAGGTTGCGTAGAACTGATAGGAGCAGTGGTTGGTTCAGTCGTTTTGGGCTGCGCTTCAGGACTATCTGTTTTTTCGGTTCTTTCAGGTTCATAAGGAAGGTGCAGGAACTCAGCCAGTGACTCCTTATATCCTTCAAACATATCATATTTGAAAGTGTCAATTCTGTCGGTCATCAGTAAGAAGTTAAACACAGTAAACGATATTAACGAAAGTACAACTATCACTAAAACAACAACCAAACCGGATGTTTTCGATTTCCCGCTTTTTGCAGTTTGAGAAAGCTGGTTAGCATCACTACTTGTTTTGCCACCTGGTGAAAATGCATTCTTGTTATTTGGTTGTTTGAAAGAATCAGAGTATGATGTTTCCTCATCTTCATATGTAACTATAAAGGGCTTTGAAGCTGTGTCGTTATCACTGTGTGCCACAACTTTCGCACCGCAACTTCCGCAAAAAGTGTCGTTTGGCAATAATTCAGCTCCGCATTTGTTGCATCTCATATTTTCAATCCTCTCGAACACATAAATTATTCGAAGTCAAGTAACTTCCAACCGCCAGACTCTTTTGCAAGATAAATAGTTTTATTCGTAGATGTTGAGTCAGATCCGTGTTTTGCTGTGATCACAACTTTAACATTCATAATTTTTTTAACAAGATCAATATCATCCTCAGATGCCAGCCCGTTGCTTGCTAACTGTTCCATCACGCTTTTTGATTGCCGTTCAGACAACTTGGACGCGTCTGTGATTTCGTATTTAATCGAATACTTCGAGTCAAAATAATAATCAAAACTATCAAAGTCGCTTTCCAGTCTGTTCTCATACATGTATGCGACTATTTCTGCATATTCCTCATCCTGCATAAATGAACAGGTCATATCGACCATGGCTTCCGCGTTTTCTGCTTTATAGGCATTCATGAACTTCCTGATCGCACCACGATATCCAACAAAAGAAGAACCGATGCTTGCAGCAATTGATAAAACGGTTACAACTACAACCGCTATAACGACTTTTTTGATAATTTTTTGGATCTTTGCTTTCTTCTCAGGATCTTCATATTTGAAGTTGTTTCCTGATGAACCATCGAAAGCAGTTCCGCAATAGCCGCACACCATTGCGTTATCATCCATCTGCGCTCCACAATTTCCACAAAATTTTGACATTTTAATTTCACCTTTTCTATGTTTTATTAATACTTTTTTTACACTGACTTTTTCTTTGTTGGGATACAAGCCATAATAACAAACAAAAGAAGACCTATCCAGAGACCTATGCACAAGTTTCCGTCATCAAAATCGAATAGATAGGAAACCTCATATTCGCTGACAAAGCGAACAATAAGAGCAATCAGGCATATTACACCTCCAAATCCGGCTATTCGGGCAAGCACTTTGGTCTTCAAAATTGAAAACAGTAGCATCAGTCCGGACGGTATCAGAATCGCAAGAGTAAATATAAACACCCATTCATTCGATTCACAGTTCCCCGATATAACATCCCAAAAGTTGTTATCCGGATTGCTTGGAAACAATCCACCCCACACATCAAAAATCGGAACAAACATAACATTCAATACAGCTAAAACAGATACAACGACTTGTGGAACCCTTACAGAGCGATGCTTGCTGTTTGAGTTAATATCTGTTTGTGTCACGCTCGGAGCTTCCGCAGGTATCTTTGGCGTAATGGAGCCATTTGTTTCTGCATGGGAAACCTATATCCGCACATACCGCATACTTTGACAGTATCATCCATTTTCGCTCCGCAGTTTCCACAGAACTTTGCCATAATCAAACGCCTCTCTTTCTTGTTTTCATTTTCTTTCTAACAACCAGGAATACAATCAGAACAGCAGTCAGGCCTATGACGACAAACGCTATGTAGAAGATATAGGAATAATCTACGATTTCGCCGCGTTCGTTTGCTCCCGCTTTATACTTCAAATCGTATTTCCCGTCACCATCCTCATCAACATTGAGGATTGTATTTTTGGATTTTGCGGCTACTGTGTCAATTACGGTTGACTTCCTTATCTTGATGTTTGTAAATTTACGGAAATCAGAGTATTCACCGTTTTCATCCATAAAGCCGATTGTGTAATTCATGCGGCCTCTGCCGGTGCCCTCAATTGAAATGTCATAATCATCATCCGCTTTTAATCGAAGCACCTTAACGCGATCATCCACATCATCTTCGCTGTATTCAGATGTGTTTTCTTCAAATGTCAGCGAACCAAATGATGTACGCGTGCTGAGATTTTCTTCATTAGAATTGAGAGTTTCGCCATTGTACGATACTTTAACGTCAACAGGGCAGGCGATACGAATATAAATGTATTCCTGACCGTTAATAGTGTCCGCTATGTCACCAAAGAAGAATACCAGGCTATCAGCGTCGGATACTTCGTAATGGCATCCTTCGCTTGCAATTCTTTCCATCAGCGTCTGAGCAGCTGACTGTCCGCTGTAACCACCGAAGAAGCCAAGGGTGTAAATATAGACACCCTCGTTTTTGATGGAATCGGCATAAGAGATAAGTTCTTCTCCAACTTTACCTTCATTTGGTTCGCCGTCGCTCATCAGGACGATGATCTGCTTCTTTGCATTACTGTAATTGAGAAGGTTATAAGATTTGACCAAACCGTCTTCAATATTTGTGCTGCCGCCATCGGATATTTCATTGATTTTTGAAATTAACTCTTCTGCGTTCGTTGAAAAATCCGAAAGCACCCTTGCCGAATCGTCATATGTGACAATTGCGATACTGGCATCTTCCTGCAAAACGGTGTTTATAAATTTAATTGACGCCTCTTTTGTCTGCTGAAGTTTGTTGCCTGCCATACTGCCGGACATATCAAGGCAAAGAACCACATCGCGCTCTCCCGAGGTCGTCCGTTGCGTGGGCGTTTCAGGCACTTGTTCGGAATTAACCTCATATGCGCCCCATTCGCATATAAATGCTCTGTCCTCACTGGTGTAGTTGCCGAAATCGCCATCGTTCCAGGTTTCAACATACTGTTCATGGAACATACCATACGGTTCGCTGTATGAATTTGGCTCGCCGTATGCCCAGTTGGAGTAACTGAACGTTTCATTGTTGACCCATTGCCAATTGTTATAGCCTGCGTCACGCAAGCCGAAATAAGCGCCTGCCACATTGAAGCTGTTTAGAAGAGAATAAGCAAACGAGTTTTCTTCTCTTGTTGTCAGCGTTGCAAGATAGCCGTTTCTTGATCGACAATACTCCTGCGCCTGCTCCCATGTGGTGATTTCAGGCACGTTGTATATGTAATAGTAGTGTCCATTAAATTCTCTGACACCGGAAGGAAGATCAGACTTGTCAAATTCTCCATATGGTTTACCGAAAGCCGTTTTGATTTGAATCACACTTGTCGGTGCGTCCGGGCGAACTCTGACGCTGAAAGACTTTGTTTTGCTCTTGTCAGCGTTATCTGTAAGAAGAAAGCTGTATTTTCCTGTTTCGAGATCAAGCACCGGCGCTTCAGGCTTGTCTACAGTAACGGTTTTGCTATATTCTGTACTGCTTTCGTCTTTACTTTTGATCGTAGCGGTATAGTTGTCATACAACGATTCATTGACGTCCCTGACCTGTAATTCAGGGCTGGCATTGACACTGTAATCAAAGCCAAAAGCAGTAGCAAACTCAATATCTTTCAGATCTTGATCATCCCGAGCTTTGATTGACTTTGAGTATGTTTTATTTCCACTGAAGTTGTCGATGATCGTTATTGTATAATCGCCTTTTGGAAGATTTAGCTCATAAGGTTCAGCTGAATCAACGGAAATTTCTTTGTGATAATCCTTCTTCACCCAGCCCCATTTGAACCAGCCATTGAACTCCTTGCCGTCAATAACTATTGTATAGTCGTCATAAGCTATGTTATTTTTATCTAAAACCTTTAATTCTGAGTGTGTGTCATATTTGAATCCATCATCATCATTTTCTGAAATACCAACTTCATCAAAAGCTGCTTTAACACAGTCTTTTTTGTCGTTTGAAAGTCCAATAATATCAGCACTGTCTATCACAACATTTCTAACATTAGAAAATGTACAATCTGAGGGGAAAAGAAGAAGTGAATGATACCATAAGGATTGAATATCAGATATCTCTAAAGCTGTTCTCTCTCCGTTTACACCGTTATTCATTAAATATGCAGCATATGATATAATTGTAGACAATGTATGCTCCTCTGTAATACTTGTCTCATAATCATCCATACTATATAAAAATCCGTCACTTTCAGTAGCACCTGGATAAGCTGCGCGTATAGATCTAATTACCCAATCAATAGGCTGTCGATTTGTTTGAGCTTCAATACAGTATCCCATTATATCGGCAACCGCTTCATTTATTGCAGCAGGCATATAATTCTCAGCAGTATTCTCAAGAGCACAAGTTTCAGAAACAACGCCATGCGTGAACTCATGTCCAATAATATCTAAATCCGTGGAATATTCGTTTAATGCTTTAGTTGTGTCCTGCTTATCAAATCGTTTTGTAATTGCCATAACATGTCCATTCGGAGAAATCCAATGAAACGCATTATTAATATAATCTACGTCTTGGTTGCTATAATTCTTATATCCTTCAATATGCACATATGCGTTTATGTTCGTCTGATTTCCATCATATGAATCTCTTGCAAATTGCTGTAAAAAGTAATTATATACTATGCTTAAATTTGTCATAGTATCGACTGCAGATTTGTCCGGCTTATTCCCGTTTTTCCAAGTCACTAAATCAGCACAGTTATTACTGTACCAATCATATTTGTGATTGCTTTTTGGAGTATATATATTGATTTCTGTTCCAGTTGATGAAACGTATGTCATAGAATTATTATCTGAACCTTTTTCAGCAATAAAAGTTTGTTCTTTCTCTTGCCCACTTTCAGTGAAGCGAGCTTGGTTCGACATTATTGCAGAATTCAAAAAAACAACTTCGCCTTTTTCACAAGAAATAAAGCAATCAAAAATCCCATAATTAGATGATATAATAAGCTTATAACAAAAAATTGGTACATTGCTGGCAACATAGATTACGATTTTATCTTTTTCAGCCGATTCAACTACAAAATCAATATCTGTTAATTGTTTTTCATCAGCAAAGAAACTTTTAATAGATTGGGTAATAATTGTGTCATCAACATATACCTGTGGTGTATTTATTCCTTTAATCTCATAAGCGTTGGAGTTAATACTCTTCGCCTCTCCATTTTTATCTGCCACTACAACAATTGTTTTCCCATACACAGGGATGCCCTGATAATTCTGTTGCAGGCGATAATAGGTTAACTCGCCGACGGTGTCCTCCTTCAGCAGCGTTAATTCGTCTGTTGCTGTTTGAAGTCCCAGTTGGCTGGCGGCGTTTTGTGCTGCCTTGATCGCTTCGTCGGCGTTTGTTATCTTTTCATCTGTGAATTTCCCGGGAATGCTGGCAAAATGAGACTCCTCCGGCTCCTCTTTTTCATAGCCGAACAGGCCCATAACCTTTTCGATAAACGGAATATCTGCAATATCAAAATATACTAACGCACAGGAAACCGAACCTGCAAGAATTGCAAGCGCAAGAAAGAGGGCTAACAGCTTTAAGAAAAAGTGCTTTGTTTTCTGACCGAAGGACATCGCCGCACGCTTTTCTTTCTTGCGGCGTTTTCTCTCTACCTTTTTTGCCGTCTTTTTCTCCTTGTGCGTTAATTTGACAGGCTTTTCAGGTGCAGAATTATTGGGTACTGCACCGCCTGTCTCTCTCTTGTTTATTTCATTATTATCTCCGGTGTTTTGAGCCGCATTACATTTCGGGCAAGACCCATCCTCGTTTAACTGACTTCCGCATTTTCCGCAAAATTTTGCCATAAATCCACCTCGTTACCTTTTTTACAACAATCTCTGCTGCAATAATCTATGCTACGCATTAAAGTTTCTTGAGCCGTCAATGATGATATGTTTTTCCAGAGAACTCGTTATTCCCTTGCGAAAACTGTATCTTTCCGTCTGAAGTCATACACCAGCTGTTTTGTTCTTTTAATGTCGGATCCCACACATAGCTGTCATTTAGTAAGAGACCAATATCTCCATTAGGCCAACTGTTAAACTGAAATCTAAGTTTATAGTCGTCATCAATGTGATAATGTCCATAATAATAGCCCTTGCTGTTTGTCGTACTCAATGTACCCATATAGTAATCAGAATCCGTATGTATAGCATTTGGTTTAAGCTTATAATATGTGATATTTTGTGTGAACTTTAATCTGTTTCCTTCTTCATCGACCCATTCGTCACAAATGCCTCCCAAATGTTATATGGTGTCAAATCCACAGCGGAGCCCGTGGTCGTTGATTCTGTCGTCGATGGCGTCGATATCGACGAAGAAGTATCCGTACTATCAGAATCTTTAAGATACAGATCCGCGCCGGTACACTCTTTGATTGCGGAATCAGGTGAATTTGTTTTATAAGTCAAAGTGAAGCTATCATCGTGATAGGAGATCGTCCCTGTAAATTCATTTCCGGAGCCATCTGTCCATTTGACATTTGTGGTTTCACCGTTCTTTTTCACTTTGAAAGCCGTACCTCGGTCAACATAGACCGGGTAACCGGTTTCTCCAACCTGACAATAAACAACGGTCATCTCGTCCTTTGTTTCATCCGTTACATATAACTGTTGATAGCCGCTGTTGATCCCATTCTCTCCGCGCACACTGAATTCGACTTCAAACAATTTGCTTTCACAGAGTCTAACCCATTTAAGAGTGATTTCTTCACCAAATTGAGATACGGTAGCCTTATATTCACTTTCTGTTATTTCACGTTGATTATCTTCAGGTCCTGAATAATACTTTGTTCCACTATCACCATATTCAATACTTAAATCAGCTTTGGTTTTCGGAGAAGCACTATTCTTTTCGAGCTGATAATATTTTTCACCTGAATACATTGCACCGTCCGAACCATAAAAGCAGATATAGCCGTTTGTGTTTATGGAATAACTTGCTCGAGCGCCAAATGTCCATAAGCTGAACAGGCGTTTTACTTTCGCGTTTTCATATCCAAGCATATCAATAATATGTTGACCGCCTTCCTCGCCATAATCAATGCTGATGATCAATTCGGGAACACTGTCATTGCTGATATCGTAATAACAATAAGACAGGGGATATTCTATGCCTCCAAAGCCTCTGCTGATTTCTGGACTGACCTTGGAAATATCATACTCGTTTTTATCGTCCCATTCATCTTCACTATCAGAATAGTAATTGTTTGCGAAAGCATCTTTATATGTCTTTAAAATTGCGGAATATGCCGTTTCCGGTGAAAACCCTTCTTCCGTTATATGGTTATCTTCCTGACCTGATACGGATTGTTGCTCTGATTGATTACTTTTCAAAAAAGGAATGTCAATTATGCCTTCATGGTTGGCAAACAAGACACCTGCAACTGCAATGCCAAGAAACACAACGGCAAGCACCGCAGACAGCAGTTTTTTTCTTCTTGAATTGCTCTATAATAACATCGCAATTTGGACACTTACCGTTTTCGTTTAACGGACTTCCGCACTTTCCACAAAATTTTGACATAATAAACTCTCCTGCATCACAAAACTAAATAAAGTCACCGCAACTCCGGAGATTAAACGGTTGCTTTTAAATCAATCAGTATTTTTATTTGTCATATCATCGACAACCGGGACAGTGATTGACCCCTGATTCAAAGCCTTAATGCCAAGCAGAATAAATAAAACAGTTTTAATCAATCCGATTGCCAATGTAAGAATGGTCACAATTTTTGAAACAAATGTCAGATAGAAGCTTCCATTGAAAAGATTTACGATACTTCCGATAAACTCTATTATGTCAGGAATTAATCCAATAAATGTCGATAACAATGAAAACGCAATTGTTAATATCATAGCTTTAACTGCGGTCTTTCTCAGCCATTGGTTATTTTCAACCAAAAGGATATATCCAAACAAAAGAATGGCCGCTATGTAACCACCGAAGCAACAGCCAAAATATGTAATAAAGCCCATCAAACCAACCGATATTCCTAATCTTGTCTTCTGCATAATGAAACCCTCCAATTATTTAATTAAGCGGCGTACCGCATTCTGTGCAAAAAGCTAATTCATTATCCATCAAGGCCCCGCATGACGGACACTTTTTCTTGTTCAAAACAGGGTCATCCTTGCTTTGCGAAGATGAGTAAATATCCTTAGATGAGTCGTCCAGCGAAAAGCCACAAGCCGTGCAGAATTTCAAATTATCTCTGATAGCCGCGCCACAGGAAGGACAGATATTGGAATTCTCTGTCTCTAAAGGTGCCGGAGGAACAGGAACTTCTGCTTGAGTTGCCGCTTGAACAGGTTTTACCAGAGGTTTTCCGCAAGAAGTGCAAAAACGAAGATTTTTGTCAACAATTGCGCCGCAACCATCGCATTTCATATGGTGTTCGTCAAGCACAGCTTCTTTTTTAGGCATCGGCGAACCACAGGCGCTACAAAAAGCAATATTGTTTGGAACCTCGGCGCCGCACTTTTCACATCTTGTGACACCTTTAATTTCCTGAATTTGTTGTTTCAGTGTTTGTATCTTACTTTGGGAAGAAACAATAGAACCGACCAATGCAGCGAAATCAGCCTCGTAATCCTGCGGATGCAACGCAACATAGAGTTTGCCGATTTGATAATACGAATTATTGATTTTCTTTTCTTCCTCTGAAACAGCCGAGTTTAACCGTGCAACATCTGCAAAAGCTTTGCCTTTACTAACTGCACCTTCTCCTGCCAATGAGATTTTCCTTCCAATTTCATCAAAAAAAGCCAAACCAATTCCTCCTAAGATTTACAAATTAAAGAAATAGTCTTACAGTACAACATAATCTGCATTATGTTGCTCGTCCAAAGCAAAATAATGCTCAATGTCCAAAATACCTATTTATAGTATATTATGGAAACCTACATTTTTCAAGACCAAAATGCATTATTTTTTGAAATTTCCTAAAAAAAGACAGAGATAAACAAACCTTTTCTTTCTTCGAGTTAAGAAAAGGCTATTTGTCATCGCTGTGAAGTAACTTTCAGTATATGTGCATCTTCATTTTTTGTTTTCATACAACATAATGCAGATCATGTTCTCGCCGCCATCACAGGCGGCTTTTTCATATCACCAACCGCATATTCTCAAGTCTCTGACGGTGCTCTGCGCCGGTAGAAATGATATAAATGCGTGTCGTATTGATACTGCTGTGGCCGAGTATGTCGGCAAGTTTGGCAATGTCCTTCTCGATGCCGTAGAACGTGCGGGCAAAAAGATGTCGCAGGTTATGGCAAGACCGATCGCGTTCCGAAAGCTGGACGGATGAAATGAAAGAAGCCGCAAGGCAGAGAACTCTTGCGCGGAAAGGAGAAACACCATGCCGAAAGTAACCATGATCCCGGCAACCATCAACCCGAAGACACGGCTGCCCGAGATGATCCGTGCCAAAAAGACGGGTGGCAGGTTACGCTCGTGTTTCCACGGACAGCGACGAGCAGTTCACCAGCTTTGCAGCGCAGACGGAGTATTACACAAACCTGATCAACGCCAATCCGGATTGGGAATTTGTCCACGTCTATACGGACGAAGGTATCAGCGGTTTGAATACCCGCAAGCGCACAGGTTTCAAAGAAATGATAGACGACGCCCTGGCCGGACACGTCGACCTGATCGTGACAAAAAGCGTCAACCGCTTTGCCAAAAACACCGTCGACAGCTTAAAAACCATCCGTGAACTGAAAAAGGCCGGCACGGAAGTCTATTTTAAAAAGGAAAACATTTACACCTTTGACGACAAAGGCGAACTGCTGCTGACGATCATGTCAAGCCTTGCGCAGGAAGAGTCCCGATCCATTTCGGAAAACGTCACATGGGGACAGCGCAAGCGGTTCTCGGACGGAAAAGTCAGTCTGCCGTACAAACAGTTTCTCGGCTATGAGCGCGGCGAGAACAAAAACGATCCGCCCGTGGTCAATCCAGAACAGGCTGTAATTGTCAGACGGATCTACAGGTCCTTTATGGAAGGAAAAATAGCCGGAGCCATTGCGAAATAATTAACGGCGGAAGGCTTACCCACTCCTGCGGACAAAACAAACTGGCGGGCGTCCACGATAAACAGTATCCTACAAAATGAAAAATACCGCGGCTCGGCACTTCTTCAAAAGTGCTATACCACGGATTTTCTGACCAAAAAGCAAAAGGTCAACGAGGGCGAGGTTCCTCAGTACTATATCGAACACAGCCACGAAGCCATTATCGATCCGCTTGAATGGGATGCCGTGCAGGAAGAAATCAGGCGCAGAAAAGAAATCGGCAGAGCTTACAGCGGCACAAGCGTGTTCAGCGCAAAACTGGTCTGCGGAGATTGCGGCGGCTGGTACGGACACAAAACATGGCACTCGACCGACAAATACCGTTCTACAGTCTGGCGCTGCAATCAAAAGTACTCTAACGGGAAGTGCAGATGCGGCACTCCGGTTGTTACCGAAGAAGATATAAAGGACAGATTTATTTCGGCGTTCAACCGTATCGTTTCTTCCAAAAAGCCTTACATCAAAGCCTGCAGAACGGCAAAGCAGGCACTCACGGATACAACCTCTATTGACACCGAGATGGCGGATTTGCTCAGAGAGATTGAAGTTGTTTCTGAGCTTACGAGAAAATTCATCGAAAAGAACTCAGCCGTTGCTCAAGACCAGAAAGAATTCAATTCGCGGTACAACGGCTATGTCGAAAAGTATGAAGCGCTGAAAGAACGGTATGACAGCCTTGCAGCCGAACGGGAAAGAAAAACCGAAATGGCAAAATGACCTGCCCCAAATTGTACGGACAGCACAAAAAGAGCACCCTATGGCACAATATTAAGTTATGAAGCAACGAATCGGCAACGGACTTCCATCGGAGTCAGTTTTGTTTTGAGTTGGATTCGTTGATAGTTGTAGAAGTGGATGTAATCACCTATGAGGAGGCGCGCCTCCTCATAGGTGCACGGCTTTACGCGGTGAATGCACTCTGTTTTTAGGATTGAGAAAAAGTTTTCAGCTAAAGCGTTGTCATATGGGTTCCCGCGTCTTGACATGGACGGCGTAATGCCGTATGATTGTGTTAGGCGAAAATATGCGTGTGAGGTATATTGAAAGCCTTGGTCACTGTGGAGCTGCAAATCTACAGTGACCTTCTCTTTCTTTTTGGTAGCCTTGAGCGTACTCAGAACAAGGTGTATATTCTGCTCTGTGCCGGTCTCGTAAGCAACGATACTGTTGTCGTACAGGTCACGGATGATGGACAAGTACAGAAAGCCCTGCCCTGTTTTGATATACGAAATATCCGTTACCCACTTCTGATTCGGCCGATTTGCGTGGAAATCCCTGTTTAGCAGATTTGGATATCTGTGCAGACAGTTCCCGTAATGCCGGTATTTCTTTCTCCTGACGACAGAAAGCAGATTGTATTTCTGCATCACACGCAGAACTGTCTTAGGATCACGGTGAATCCCTTGTCTTTCAAGCCAAATCTGTACACGACGGTATCCGTATGTTTGTTTGACTTCCCGTTGGCAGACTTGGATCTGCTCAGCCAGCGGCAGGTCCCGATCCGGAAGCTCCATCCGTTTTACATAATCATAATATCCGCTTCTGGACACTTCAAAGAATTTGCACATTTCGCTGATTGAATACTTCTCTTTATGTCGATAAATAACCAAATACTTTACGCTTGCCCTCACTTCCTTCCTGTGAGCGAGAGAAAATCCCGCATCAATTCATTTTCCATTTCCAGCGATTTGATCTTAGCGTCCTTTCGGTCGATGATGTACCGAAGCCGCGCAGCGTTGTCTTTTTCGCTGATTTGATAATCCTTTGACGGACGTCCCTTCTTCTTGATCACTATTCCTGCTGCGATCTTTCGCTGTTTTTCGTTGTATCTTGTAATGAAATTATGTATTTGCTAACGCGTAAAGCCCAATCTTTCCCCTATTTCTTTCAGTGTCTTTCCTTCCTTCTTCAATCGTAAGATCTCTTTTTCATATTCATTTATGTGACGATAGCTTCTGGCCATAAAAATTCCTCCTATGATACTTTCTTTCATTGTACCATAGGAGGGCTCTTTTTTCTATTGTCCGTTTTTTATGGACTTGTTCAAAATTGGCAAGATGTTTTTTGTCTGAGATAACAGCTTATTTTGAAAGCGAAGAAGGAAAACGAGAATATGCGATTTACTTGGGCAAACGTAATCTTCACTAAAAAACGCCGCCTGCCTTTAACGGCAAGCGGCGCTGCTTTGTCAAAACTTTGCATTGAAATTCGGATATTCAAAGAAAACAACAAATCCGAACCCCTCGCCAACCGGCATTAGGTTCGGATTTGTACTGTTTGGTGGAGATAAGCGGGATCGAACCGCTGACCTCTTGAATGCCATTCAAGCGCTCTCCCAGCTGAGCTATACCCCCAAATATTAAGTTCGGTCGGAACGCTATTTATTATATCAAAAGACACGGATTTGTCAATAGTTTTTTCAAAAAAACTCCGGCAAATACATATCAAAAAAACGGACTGCGGTGAAATTTTGCCGCAGTCCGTTTTTTGCTTTTATTTATCCTCGTAATCAAGGACTTCTCTTGCGATATATATCGGTCTGTGCTTCGACTCTATATATGTTCTGGCAAGATACTCTCCGACCATACCGATGCAGAAAAGCTGGAGTCCGCCGAGCAGAAGAATAAGCACGACAATAGTGGCATAGCCCGGAATATTGATATCAAACGCCAATTTCTGAATTATGACGACTATCATATATATAATAGATGCGGCGGAGGAAATCAGCCCGATATAGGTTGCGATTTTAAGCGGCATTGTTGTAAAAGCGATAATGCCGTCCATAGCGTATTTGAAGAGCTTCCCGAAGCTCCACTTGGAAGTTCCGCTTGCCCTGTCTTCGACAACATATGGCATATAGAAGGTATTGAAACCGACCCACGAGAAGATTCCCTTTGAGAAGCGGTGATATTCGCTCATGCTTAGCACGGCATCGACAACGCAGCGTCTTAAAAGTCTGAAATCGCTTGCGCCGCTCTTGAACTCTATTTCGGAGACTTTGTTAATCGTCTTATAGAAAGCATTTTTAAACGCCGAAAGCACCTTGGACTCTTTTCTGTTTTTTTGATAGCAAGCTACGGCATCATAGCTCGGATCGTTATCAAGAATCTTCATCATATCAAGCACAAGCTCGGGGCGCTGCTGCATATCGGCGTCGATAAGGCAGACCATTTCTCCCCTGCTCTCCTTGAGTCCCGCATATATAGCAGACTCCTTGCCGAAGTTACGTGAGAATCCGACTACCTTGACATTCTCGTCTGCAATATCATAGATGTGTCGCAGCTTGTCCATCGTCTGATCGCGGCTGCCGTCGTTGACAAATATAAGCTCGTACTCAAAACCCTTATCCTTAAAGGCTTCCGTTGCGGTATTGTAAAATAATTCAACATTATCCTGCTCGTTATAACAGGGAATTACTAAAGATAATTTCATCTTTTTCCTCCGAAACTGCACATATACTGCTTTTGAATTGTAACACAAAATTTTATTATTTGCAACAATGACTACTTTATATTTATCCCGATTTTATCTCCGAGCATTTTGACATACTTGTGCAGAGTTTCATAAAAATAACCGTTGACAAAAAGATTCTTTGTCTTAAGTCGGAATGAATCGATTTTAAAGAAAAGACGGTTGACCTTTTCAAACAACTCATATTTTTTAAGTCCGCTTTCGTTCAGACGCTCAACTGTTATTTGGTCATATGTTGACGGATCATCCTTGAGTTCGGCGCGGACAGTGCATTTTTTAAAATCGTTGTCAAATATCAGCTTATTCCCATCAAGCTTTACGCCGTCGCCGTCTACTATTCTAAGGCTGTATTCGGCATTGGGATCGGAAAGATACGCGCCCAAAGTCAATGAATTTTCATCGGGGCGGATAAAGTAATTGTAGATATAGTCGTCGGTCTCGGCATTTTTCAGCTTTATCAGAGAAAATCCGGGATCATAATCAGCCTGTTCAAAAGCTTCTATCTCGCAAAGTCCCGCCGATTTTTCGTATCCGGTGACCTTAAAGGTAAAAGATGTTATATTGTGCTTTGGCTCAAACACAACACGAGTCTCGCTGCCGTTTGCATTAAGCTTGGGCACCTTGACGCTGCTGCCGTCGCTGAAAGTAATAATGCCGCCGGTTATATTGGCACTTAAATCGAAGTCATCGTAGAGCGAAATGCACGAAACGGTTTTCGGATGCTTAAATTTTACTGCCACGGTTTTTTCGGCATCATTATTATTGAATTTCGAAACACATTCTGTAAGCTTTGCGTGCGGATCTCTGATTTTTTCTATATTTACAAGCTTAAAATTATTTATAAGTTCCGCTTCACCCGATGACACGGAAACATCTGCGTCATTTATGAGATTATCCGTGCGCCGTGTCCAATATACCATATCACCGTTTATTATGCGGTCGGAATACACAAACGCATATTGCGAAAGATGTTCGCCGAGAGCCTTATACTCCGGGCATCTCAGCAGAGAATGGCTTACAGAGCCTTTATATACCGGTATTCTGACTCTATCGCTCCAATTATACTGCGGAACATTGGTTTCGTACGACGGGTCGCGGAGCTTCTCTTTTGTGGGCTTATGGACACTTTTGATATTAAGCGAGTAAAAATCCGGTTTTGCTTTCCACGTTGAGGTATAGCAGAAATTTTTCAATATTTTCGGATGATAATCATTTTCGGACTTTAATATACGGCTCATAGCGGTCTCAAACGACATACTTATTCCTCTATGATCCGTATGGTTGTCAAAGTCTGTTGCAATTATATAATCCGGACGGTATTCGCGGATAACGCTCTCCATATCGCCAATCAGATTCTCGGCTGTATATTCGGCGTGAGTACCGAATTTTTGAAAATGATAATCGCGAAATCCCGCTCCCGCATAGGTGTGATTGAGCCCCGTGGAGTATGAGTAGATCTTTTCACCTGCTTTTTTAACATACATATTCGTTCCGTCGGGATAGCCTAAAAAAGTAACTTTTTCACGCGGAATGCCAAGCTTTTTTAGCGCCCTGCAATCTTCGCTCTGTCGGGTGTGTGCGGCAATTGTTTTGTCGCCGTTGGTCGCAACCACTATGCGCACATCCGCGCCGTTCTTATATAGCTGAGGAAGCACCTGCCCGACAGACAGCAAGTCGTCGTCCTCGTGAGGGACGATAACCATAATCTTTTTGTTTTTAAACTGAGAGTCGTAGAAGCTGTTATCGACTCGATTGTTCGAATCAAGCTTATTGAGCTCGGTCTCATATACACAAACCGTAGCAAGAACGGCAAGAGCAAAAATCATAAAAGCTATCAGCAACGCTCTTTTTTTCTTCATTGTCTTATTTTTCACATTTTTTGTCATGCTGTTACCTTGACCTTTTAACAGAGTTTTTACTTATTTTTCGGCTTTTTTATCATCGTAATGCTGTCAACCCCGTAGTATTCCGCCGCCCAATTATCGAGCCATCTGCTGTTGGACTTGTTATTGGGTAGACTTGTCATATAAGAATAGAGCGACCACATAGACTTTCTCGGACGGGCGACAGGAATTTTTATATCTTTAATTCCCGCAGCCTTTTGGTCATATATTTCCTGCTTGATTTCAGCGTATGCAAGGCTGTCGGATTTCAAGGCGTAATATTCTCCGACATAGAGTGTCCCAAACCCTATCGCGAGCAGCGCGGATATCACAATTGCAGTCCGCTTCACGCCCGAAAGCTGCTTATCCATAACCTGCGCGGCAAGAGAGAACGCTGCACAGGCAAACATAACATTTGCGCCGAAGAACGAGCGCGGCGGAGCTTCGGGCGACAGCAGCATGACACCGGCGCCGGCAAATCCCGTTAAAGCATAAATGCATGGGCGCAGCCAATCTATCTTGAGCTTTTTTATGCGCCAAATCAAAAGCACTATAACAAATACTATCAGCATAACCAAAAGAGCTCGCCATATATTCCATGTTAACTGATCAAACGACCATTTAAAATGCTTAAGAATATTTCGCTCTCTTTTTGTATGGTCAAACCGTACTCTGTTTCCCGGAGCCAAAATAAGTATACCAAAGCCGATAACGGTTCCGATAAATCCGGTAATATGATGCGCTCGCACCGGCATCTTCTTTATCTTGAAGTAGATGAGGAAAAGTATTACGGCACCAATTGCAGCACCGCCCATATTTTCGTTTGTCCAGCCGGCTAAGATTCCGGCGAAAAGCATAAGAACTGAAAAAATCGTCTCTTTTACGGTGCTGGGATTTTGTGATTTTTCCGTATTGATACGGTAAAACATGAGAAACGTCAATATCCACACGGTTGTCCACAAATAGTTAAAGGCTGCGCTGTACCACAAAACCGAGGTTGCGGGTCTGTAAAAGCCGAGCCACTCGAAAGCATAGATAAATATAAGCAGAGGTATATTTATCGGGCGCTTATAGTTTGCATGAAAATAAATTAGCAGCCCAAGCAGCACAAAAAACAGAGAATTGAAAATATTAAAGACGGATTTGTCGAAAAAAGTGAAAAGCTGCAAGAGAAAATGCGCCGGTATTCTGCCGTTGCATATCTTATAGTGGGTCACCATGCCCGTGAAGATATCTCCTATCCCCGTCAGACGCTCCGGAGTTCCTTTTACAACATGACCCGTGTATTTAAAAAAATAGAGATAATCGTCGGCGGCATAGCCTATCATACTGTTAAATACAAGTATAAGACCGAACATAAGAGCCACAACGGCGACCATCGCTGCGGTCTTTATTACTGTCTCACGATTCGCGGTTAATTTCTGATTATTCAACATATTTGCCTCCGACTTTCGGTAATAAACCAACACGAAAATATTATCACAAGATAAAGCACAGCACAATTAATCCCCGTTTACAATATAGTGAAAATTTGGTTACATCCGATAACAAAACGGTAACATTCGGAATATCACTTCGAATTTTCGTAAAATAATCTCCGAAAAAGCCGATTTTTTTATTTATTTTAGATAATGTTGATATTATTTACATTTATAAGCCTTTCAATTCAATTAAGCATATAAAAAATCCCGCCGAAAAATTCGACGGGATAAGAACAATATGTAATTTTCAGCACTTGATGACGACGTCGTTGGGGAAGAACTCCGGAAGATAGGCCTTGTGAGCCCACTTCATCTCCTCGAAGCATTTGTGTGCCCTTTCCCAGTCGCCGACGAGCGGATGGACAAGCAGCGCGTTGATTGCGGCTGCCTCAGAGCCGGTCGTTGCGGCTTCAACGGTATACTTTTCATATGCCTTTACAACGCGCATAAGACCGATTATGTGCTTATTTTCAATCTTATCGATAGCCACGGGCTCTGCGCCGTCCTTGCCGATAACGGCGGCTATTTCGAGGATATCGTCATCGTCCATGAAATCGACGGTGCCGTTATTCTTGATATTTACTATCTGAACGTCGCGTTTGTCATTGGCTATTGAGTCGATAAGAGAAACTGCCGCGAGAGAATACTTGTGACCGCCGCGCTGATCGAGGAGGTCGGGCTTTGTGACAAGCGTCTCGTCGGAATACATCTCGAGCAGCTCCTCCTCTATCTCCATGCAGACGCGGGCGCGGCACTTCTCATCCTCTTTCTGATGCTTGAGCTTCGCGTCTCTGCAATAGTAATACTGGAGATAAGACGAGGGGATTCCGCGCACTGCGTTGAGGCAGTCAAGGGAGAAGCCGTCGTCCTTTATATTGGCCATGACCTTCGTTGAAAAGCCCTGCGCGAGCATATCGTCAATGAGCTCCTTGCCGTCCTTTTTGACGGAGGTTATCCAGCTCAGATGATTAAGACCGACATATGTTATGTCGCAGTCGTCACCCATAGCCTCTTTTGTGTCGTCTATCATATTTATCGGGACATTGCAAAGACCCATGCACTTGACGTTGGTGTGGTTGAGCACAAACTCGGTAATTATGCCGGAGGGATTCGTGAAGTTGATAAGCCAGGCGTCGGGGCAAATCGCCTCAATGCGGTCACAGATATGCTGCATGACCGGAATGGTGCGCAGAGCTTTGAAGAAGCCGCCCATGCCGGTGGTCTCCTGACCGATGAGGTCATATTTGAGCGGTATTGTCTCGTCGAGGTAGCGGGCATGAAGCATACCCACTCTTATCTGTGTGACGACAAAATCAGCGCCCTGAAGAGCCTCGTCAAGATTGTCGGTGAGAAGCGTTTCGCATTCAATACCGGCCTTTTTGAGCATTCTCAGGCAAAGGTTGCCGACTATTGTCCTTTTGCGCTCGTCGATATCCATAAAGGATATCTTCTTGAGCTTGAGCGAGGACTGAGCCTTTATGAAGCCGTCCACAAGCTCGGGGCAATATGTGCTGCCCGAACCGATGACTGCTACCGTGATTTCTTTCATATGTATTACTCCCTTTTTATGTAAAATCTTATTTATACTGCCTGAATATCCAGTTTATACAGCCGATAACAGGCTCCTTGTCGAGTTTTATGAACCGAAGCTTTCTTCCGCTCATCTGCTGCGCATAGTCGTGAAGCTTTGCGATATAAATATCGTTGGGAAGCTTTGTGTGCATGGAGCCCGAGAGGACGACCTCTATCTCGTCGCCGTCAAACTCCATTTGATTGGCAAGAGCCGCGATGAACTGCGCGCCGCGCTTTGCCATCTCGTCGGTCTTGGCGAGCGCGGGTGCATCGCCCATAGCCGCCGCCTTGAAGAACGCGCCGATGAGAGTTTTGATATAGAGCGGAGCCTCCTCCGACTCAAGCTTTGCGACGGATCCGACAAACTCCTCGCGCGAGGCGATATTAAAAGCCTCATAATACAGCTTTGTGATAAGCGTGGGCTCGAGCCCGAGATAGACCTCGTCATATATGAGCCTGAACGCAGTCTGCGCTATCCAGCTGCCGTTGCCCATATCGCCCGTACATTCGCTGAGTCCGCCGATTTGGAGCATATTGCCCCTTGAGTCTATCGCGTTGCAGCAGGTGCCCGTTCCGCAGTTATAGCCTATTGCCGCGCCGCTCTCGGAGCCCGCCTGAACGACGATGAAGCCGTCGTTATAAATTGCAAAATTGCGAAGCCCCTTTTCCGAAAGCTTCTCGCACATAATGTCATGCTGGTACTTATGATCGATACCGGCAACGCCCATGAGAGAGAAAGCAACATCGTCAAGGGATATCCCCGCTTCACCGACAAGCTCGGTTATGCCGTTCCAGATAACGTCGCTCGCCTCGTCGAACGAGCCCTCGAGGTTCTCATGGTTGCTTCCCGAACCGTAAACTGTTTTGACCGTATTCTTTTCCTCATCGAAAAGAGAGAATGCCGTCTTTGTTCCGCCTCCGTCAACACCGATATAAAAGCTCATTGACCCTTCTCCTCATCACTGAAAAATTCTTCGCAGATCTCCTCCGCATTATATCTGCTGCGCCTTGTCGGCTCTCTGTCTATCCACATACCGTTTGTGAAATCCGGCACCGCAACGGGCATACTGCCCAAAGCTATCGACTGCTCCGAAAGGCAGGTTATCGCCATCCACGCCGCCGTATCATAAACATCTATCGGAGGCTCAAGGTCATACATGGCGCTCTCGACAAAAGCGGAGAAAACAAGGTAATCCATGCCGCCGTGACCGTGCTTCTCGCTCTCGTCGGCATACTTTTTCCAAAGCGGGTGTTCGTACTTCTCAAGATACTTCTCGAAGGGCTCCCAGCTGTGCATCCAGTCGCCTTCCTCGTGCTTTGTTACGCCGTCGATATATATTCCTTTTGCGTCCTCGTTATAGACGGCACGAGTGCCGTGAATATTGTAATTGCGGGAGTACGGGCGCGGGAGCGTGCAGTTGTGCACGAGTGTTATCGTCTCGCCGTGGGCGCATTTTATCATGGTGGTCACTATATCGCCCTGATTGAATTTGTAATCCGCAAGGTCATAGTCCTCGCCCTGCGTATTTTTGAGCCAGGTATTGAGCCCGCGCGCATTGCTCGACATCGAAGTGAGCGTTAAGAATCTGTTGCCGCGGTTGATATGCAGCGCTTTGGCTATGGGACCCAGCTGGTGAGTGGGATAAAGCTCGCCGTTGCGGTTTTTGAAATTATGTATTCTGCCGTGACGGTTCTCGCGCCCCAAGCCTATCTCATCTCTGAGATCATGCTCATAGCCGCCCTGCATATGCACGATTTCGCCGAAAACACCCTCGCGCATCATACGCAGAAGAGCCATTTCATTGCGATCATAGCAGCAGTTTTCGAGGAGCATACAGAACTTCCCGGTCTCCTCTGAGGTTCTGACGAGCTGCCAGCATTCCTCGATAGATGCCGCTCCGCCTACCTCAACGCCGACGTGCTTACCCGCTCTCATGCAGTCTACCGCTATGCGCGAATGGGTTATCCAGGTTGTCGCAACCATAACAGCCTTGATATCGTCGCGCTTGAGCAGCTCTTTATAGTCGAGATAAACATCCGGCTCCTCGCCAGTTTTCTCTTTGACTATCTCCGCTCCGAGCTGCGCCCTGTCCTCGTACTTGTCGCAGACAGCGACGACTTTCACTCCGTCTATTGTGAGAAGCTCGCCGAGATTTCCACGGCCGCGCCCTCCGAGACCGATTATTGCAAAATTCGTCTGCTTTATCTCCATATCCGTTTCCTCCGTGGGGATATTTTTTTACAACACACCGGGACATTATGTCGGATGTTATTATAATACTTTATCAACAATACTTCAAGATAATCAGCAAAAATAAACAGCTTTTCAGAAAATATTACTCAGTATCTCTATCACATTTGCCACCGCGCCGTCATTGTTTGAGCGTACAATATAATCAGCGTGCTCGAGTGCTTCCGGCGAGCCGTTTTCGGGAACAAAACCGGCTTTTGCCGCAACGAGCATCTCGATATCGTTATAGCCGTCGCCGACTGCAAAGGTTCTGTCGTACGGCACGCCGAGAGCGTCTGCGAGACAGAGCAGTCCCGTGCCCTTATCGGAGCCTTTTTTCATAACCTCGATATATCCGCCGTTAGTCGGCAGGAATGCGGGGTCATCAAAATTTTCGCGCATAAAGGTCTGAACCTCCTGCGATATTCCCTCCGCCGCAAACATCGCCTTCGCCCACGGGAATTTGGTTTCGGACGGGTCGTTTACAACCTCATACGGTATACCCTGGCTTGTGAAATGGCGGTGCGAGGTGTCGTCAAGATGTATTGCGTAGGTGCTGTCAAACGGATACATCTCTATCGAAACCTCCGGGAACTTTTCCATTATCGCCCTGACAAACGGGATACCCTGCTCAGCCTCTATCCCGTTTACGAACACGGGTTCGTTCTTTTCGTAGTCATACGCCATAGAGCCGTTTGTAAGCAGCACGGGCGCGTTTATATACGACGGGTCATAGAGATGAAAGCCCTGATATGTTCTGCCGGTGCAGACGGTAAAATACCCGCCCTCAGAGATAAAATACGCTATTGCAGAGCGGACATCGGCCGTTATTATTCCGTCGTCATTCTTGAGCGTGCCGTCAAAATCACTCGCAATGAGCACTTTTTCAAACTTTCCCAAAGCACTTCCTCCGCACAATAAATTTACGCTAAAATGATAACATTTTCAAGCCGTTAAAGTCAATTAAAACGTCCGTCTTTTCGCTTTTCTTTTTTGTGTGAAGTTGAAAAATCCGATAATAGTGATATACTATAGGATAAGAGCAAAACATTCTTTAAAGGAGAAGCATATGATAAAAGATATTCTTTCGCCGCACAGGGTACTGCTCGGCGATCATACCGAATTGCGCGCGCAAAGGAACGCCTCGCGCGGGGTTTCCATGCTCGGCGGAAATCTCGTAGGAAACACGCGCGCCGAGAAGAGCGGCATCAACGCAAGAGTTTATAAAAACGGAGTTTACGGCTTCGCTTCAAGCGCGGAATACTCGGAGGAGAGCATAAAGAGCGTGCTCAAGGCCGCGAGCGACAACGCCGTATTTCTAAGCTCGAGAGTCAGCAGCGGTTCTAAGATACTAACGCCCATTCCCGCCGGGATAAAGACGATGAACGGCGAGATTAACGACTGCGAGCAGAAAATATACATCGAATTTGCAAAAGAGACGGACGAGTATATTGCAAAGAAATACCCCGACCTTGTCAGCCGTTCGGTAAGCATCAGGTCGGATTCCATGGAGAAAAGGCTCTGCGTCAACGACGGCTTTGATTCATATTCGCTCGTGCCCAGAAGCTTTGTCTATGTTTTTCTGACCGCACAGGCAAAGGACGGCACAAATGTCGAGCTGTATAAGGTCTTCGGCGGGCGCGGCTTCTTTACGGAGGTTTTCTCCTCCCCCGACGAGCTTTTCGGCGGAATAGATCTTCTCTATGAAAGCCTGATGAAAAAAGCAGAGGGTGTATACGCCGACGCAGGCTACAGAGATGTTGTTATGCACCCGAACCTTGCGGGCATACTCGCCCATGAGGCAGTGGGTCACACGGTTGAAGCGGATCTTGTGCTCGGCGGCTCCGTTGCGGCGCACTGCATGAACAAGCAGGTCGCAAGCGAGCTTATAACCATGGTGGACTTCGCTCACACCCTGCCCGACGGGTCGTCCGCTCCCCTGCCGATTCTCGTCGATGACGAGGGCACGCCCGCCGAGGATGCTGTTCTCATAAAGGACGGCATATTGAGGGGCTATATGAACAGCCGCGAGAGTGCTGAGCATTTCGGCGTCAAGCCGCAGGGAAACGCGAGGGCGTATGCGTTCTCCGACGAGCCGCTTATCAGAATGAGGAACACCGCTATCCTCCCCGGTAAAGACAAGCTTGAGGATATGATTGCCTCGATAGACGACGGATATTTTCTCACCGAAACAAACAACGGTCAGGCGGACACCACGGGCGAATTCATGTTCGGAGTCTGCATGGGATATGAGATAAAACACGGCAAGCTCGGCAGAGCCATAAGGGACACCACTATATCCGGCATAGCGTTTGATATGCTCAAAACCGTCGATATGCTCTCCGACGATATGGTTTGGACCTGCTCGGGAATGTGCGGCAAAAAGCAGCCGATGCCCGTGGGCATGGGCGGCCCTGCCGTCAAGTGCAAGGTTAATATCGGCGGACGCTGAGGGAGGAGACTGAGATATGACTGATATATATGAGATAGCCGAATACACGCTCGAAGCACTTAAAAAGTCAGGAGCGGACGCGGCGCAGTGCATTGTGTCCCAAAGCAAAAAGGATGAGCTTAATGTGGACGGCGGAAAATTCAGCCTGATGCGCTCCACATTCAACACAAGCATCTCGATGAAAGCAATAAAAGACGGCAAAAAGGGTGTCACGAGTATAAATCAGGCGACCAAAGAAGCCATTGACGAGGCTACGGCTCAGTGCATTTCCGCCGCTCAGTCCTCCGTTCCCGACGAAGCGGAGCAGATAGCGCCCTTCACAGCGAAAGCGGAATACAAGACCGGAGTTTTTGAGCCGGAGCTTGACAAGCTGTTTGACAGGATAGAAGAATTTATGAGCCAGACAGCGGCGGAATATCCGAAAGTCATACTTGAGCAGCTCATATCCGACTACGAGCACAGCGAAAAGCTCTATATGAACACCAACGGAACAAGTCTCAAATACGAGCACGGCGAATACTCGTTCAACACGATGTTCTCCGCGCATGAGGGCGAAAAAGCTTCATCGTTTAACGGCTATTTCTGCGCGCTGGACAGCCTCGATAAGCCGTTTATGGACGCGGGTATACAAAGGCAGCTTCTTGATGAGAGCGAAAAGCAGCTTGACACCGTCTCGCCGAGCGAAAAATTTGTCGGCAGAGTTATATATTCCCCCGACTGCTTCAACGAGCTTTTGCAGACGGCTCTTGAAAATTTCGCATCGTCCGGCGTGCTCATCGACGGCACATCCCCTTGGAAAGACGCGCTGAATACGAAAGTGGCGAGCGAAAAGCTGAATCTCAGAAGCGTCCCGCTCGACGGCAGAACGGTTGTCGGTCAGCGCTTTACCTCGGACGGCTATCCCGTAGAGGATATGGATATTATTATTGACGGAGTTCTCAAGACCTTTATTCTCTCGCAGTACGGAGCGAACAAGACCGGCTTCCCGCGTTCGCTGAACAGCGGAAACAATCTTGAGGTTCTCCCGGGTGACAAGGCGCTCGAGGAGATGATATCGGGAATAGACAGAGGGCTTATAGTCAACCGCTTTTCGGGCGGTCAACCGTCCTCAAACGGCGATTTTTCCGGAGTCGCGAAGAACAGTTTTCTTATAGAAAACGGAAAGGTTGTGTCGGCGGTCAGCGAGACGATGATAAGCGGCAACATTATCAATATGCTCAACAATATCGTCGCTGTTTCAAAAGAGCAGACTACCGACGGTCTTTCGTTTATGCCGTGGGCTGAGTTCGACGGAGTTACCGTGTCGGGCAAATAACAAAAATATCCTGCGGACACTATGTATTTTAAGCCGCAGGATACACATAATTATAACGGCAGCCGAAGCTGATACTATTTCGGGCGCTCTCAGGTGAAAAACTATCGTTTAACGTCTTTCAAGCAGCGCATTTCAGCATCTGCTGCCTTATGACAGAGCCGGTGCTCTGCGGATGTGGTTGACAGTCCGCAGGCCCGGCTCTTTCGCTGAAAAGTATTTTATTTATATCGGTAAGCTCTTACATAATCTATCACAAAATCCGACGGCATGGCGTTCTCTTTGTTTTTTGTTATAATGCCCGACCATCCGCCGGCAGGCTTACCCTTTACTCCGTCCACTTCAACGGAAAGAAGCATATATTCGTCCTTTCTCGACACCCCTCCGAATGAAGAACGCGCCGTTTCGCGGCCGTTGATATAGAAAATATATTCCTTCTCGTTCCATTCGAGTCCGTATGTGTTGAACTCCTCATACGGATTTTTGACTTTGAAGAAGCCGACATTATGGAATCGGTGAGCGGCACCGTAGCCGTTATAGTGCAGGTTCGAGGTTATTAATTCGTTGTCGCCCTTTCTGTTGTACATCGGAGACTCAAAGACATCGATTTCCGTTCCCTCGGTTCCGGGCTTGCCGCTTGCAAGCCCCGAGCGGGTCAACCAAAAAGCAGACCAAAGTCCCTGTGCCGCGGGCAGCTTGCATCTGCATTCAAAATAGCCGTAAGTCTGTTCGAAAAGTCCGCTTGTGCAAATGCCGTCGGAGTACCAGCCCGCACCGTTTGGTCCGTCGCTGCGGTACTCTGTTCTGATATGGAGCATACCGTCCTCTATAAAGCTCTGCTCGGGCGCCCAATAGCCTCCGCGCCTCATTCCGACGTGATGAGAGCGCCATTTTGTGCGGTCGAGCTCGTCGGACGAAAAATCGTCCTCGAACGTGAGCTCAAATTTCGACATATCGACCTCGCGGTTTGTTGCCTCTCTCGGGCGTCTGAGCGTTACAAACAGAGAATAAAACACGCTCATCAAGTTGTTTTCAATTATGTTTTGTAAAACCGACATATCGTTTCCTCCGAATTTTGAATGCTGCCTTTCAGACAAACCAACTGTCTGCTCCCCTGTATCAATTGTCATTATAAACAAAAGGCAAAATAATGGCAAGTAAATTCCCCTTGTCAAAACAGCCAAAAAATCTTGCTTTTCTTTGTTTAAAAACGCAAATTTAAAAGCGTGAACACTTCAGATAAAAAGCTGTACACTTGTGTTTTAAAGAAAAAATAATCAATCACCTTTTGCAGAGCCTGTAACAGGTGATTGATTATAACATTTTATTTTAACTTGATTATTTTTCGGCATATCTCATATCGTCGCCGGTGCTTTCGTTTTTATTATAGACTCCGTTTGCAACAGCTAAATCAATTTCTGCCGTGCGACTGAAATCTATCCTCGTCTTCTCGTTTATGTTTTCTATTGTACTTTTGAGATTGTTGTCGCCGATACTTTTTTCTGCCTTTTCCGCCCTTACGACTCTTCGGTTGTTTTTGGATTCCTGCGCCATTTCGTTCGTCAGTCTGGCAAGCTTAAATAAGACGAGAGTCACAATAGCGGCTGACGATTTTACAAGCGAGAGCTCTTCGATGTTGCGATAAAGCTCCCAATGATATTTAAGCAGCTCGCCTCTGCGAGCGGATGAGACCGAACCGGAGCGAATACGATAGCTTGCAAGAACCTCATCGAGTCCGTATGCTCGGTCGCAGTCATGCATTATCTTGAGCCAGAGTGCAAAATCGTTACGCCTTTTTATATCGGGAACAAGAAATTTTCCGAGCTTATCCGCATCGTAGATAACGGTAGAATTGCCTATCGGATCACCGCGGTAAAGCATGGAAGAATAATTGACGCTACCGGGCGCGGAAATAACAATGCCCATATACTCGCTGCGCTCATTTATTTTTTTATATGCAGTGTAAGTAAAGCTATAGCCGTTAGCCTCCATAAAGTCCAACTGCTTTTGAAGCTTGTCCGGATACCAAACATCGTCACTGTCAAGAAACGCAATATAGTTGCCGTTTGCCACATCCATAGCTCTGTTGCGTGCCGCGGCGGGACCGAGGTTTCGGTCGGTTTCAAGCAGACGTATTCTGTTGTCGTCCTCTGCCATAACGCGCACTATGTCGACCGTACCGTCCGTGGATTTGTCATCGGCAATAATAAGCTCCCAGTTACGGTAGGTCTGACTCTGCACGGATCTTATGCTCTCGACTATGTAATCCGCACAGTTATATGCCGGCATTATTATTGAAACCAGCTTGTTCACCACTCAAATCTCCTTTTGCGCAATTGCGCCGCGCGCCCGATTGGCGCGGATAGTACTTTATGTCTACATTTTATCACATTACGAGCCTGTGTTCAACCGACAACATCAGATAAAATGTGGATTTGCGTATCTGCCTTTCTTTGCACTGATATAAACCTACGCAATACAATACTACAACATATCATAACTTTTTTCAACACACAGAATATACAAAATACTCACCAATTATTTTACATATCAATAAGTGCCCGCACGATATTGAAAAGCCGTCACCGGAGGCGTATAATTGAACAAATCCAAGTAAACGGAGGAGAAGATATGGTAAACTCGGCAAAAGCAAGCGATCTCAGCCTTATCGAACCTGTTTTAAAAAAGTATAAGAATACGGCGGGCTCACTGATAACGGTCTTGCAGGAAATCCAGGATATTTACGGCTATCTGCCCGAGGATGCTATCTGCCATGCTGCAATAGAGCTCGGCATCGCTCCGGCAACGGTTTTCGGCGTGGCGACATTCTATGCGCAGTTTCGCTTTAAGCCCGTCGGCAGATATTTTATTATGCTCTGTCAGGGCACCGCGTGCCATGTCAACGGCTCGGAGATGATAGGAAAGGCCGTATATGAAGCGCTCGGCATCCGTGACGGCGAAACTACGGAGGACGGACTTTTTACGTTGAAAACCGTCGCCTGTCTCGGCTGCTGCTCTCTCTCCCCCGTTATGATGATAAACTCCGAAACTTACGGAAGCCTGTCCCCGCATAAGGTCAAGGAAATAATAGCCGAAAAGACAAAGGAGGCAAATGCCGTTGTATAAGATAAAAATAGGAGAAGGCAGCTGCGGCATCTCGGCGGGAGCCGGAAAGATACACAAGCTGCTTGACGAAAAGAACAGCGGAAATTATACGGTTCACGCGGTCGGCTGCATCGGAATGTGCTTCCTTGAGCCAATAGTTGATATCTATGACGGTGAGGCGCTCGCGGCAAGGCTCGTGAAGGTAAAGCCCGAGGATGTTGATAATATTGCAGCGTTCGCCGAAAGCGGCGATATGTCGAAGATAAGCGCTCTCACTATTTCGGACAGCGACAGGGAATTCCTCGAAAAGCAGACTCGCATAGCTCTTCGCGGATGCGGAATTACCGAGCCCGAGAGCATAGACGATTACGAAAAGCACGGCGGCTACACAGCGCTTTCAAAGGCACTGAAAACGATGACGCCCGAACAGGTCATCGAAGAGATAAAGATATCCGGCCTTGCGGGACGCGGCGGCGCAGGCTTTCCGACTTGGTTCAAATGGAATGCCGCAAGGCAGAGCGAGGGCGAGGAAAAATATCTCATCTGCAACGCCGACGAGGGCGACCCCGGCGCATTTATGGACAGAGCGGTAATCGAAAGCGATCCGCACGCGCTTATTGAGGGTATGCTTATAGCGGCCTACGCCATAGGTGCAAAAGAGGCGATAGTCTATGTCCGCGCCGAGTATCCGTTAGCCATAAAGAGACTTCAAAATGCGATAGAACAGGCCGAAAGAAAAGGCTATATCGGAGAGGATATTCTCTCTTCCGGCTTCTCGTGCAAATTCCGTATCAAGGCGGGAGCGGGTGCGTTTGTCTGCGGAGAGGAGACGGCTCTCATAGAATCCCTCGAGGGTCATCGCGGAATGCCGCGCCTCAAGCCGCCCTTCCCGGCGCAGTCCGGATATATGGGAAAACCCTCAAACATAAACAATGTCGAAACATTTGCAAATGTGACATGGATTATAAATAACGGCGGAGAAGCGTTCGCCTCTATCGGCACTCAAACCAGCAAGGGCACCAAGGTCTTTGCGCTGACAGGAAAAATCAGACGCGGCGGACTCGTCGAAATACCGATGGGCAAGACGCTCAGAGACGTTATTTTCGACATCGGAGGCGGAATACGCGGCGATAAAGAGTTCAAGGGCGTTCAGCTGGGCGGCCCGTCGGGCGGCTGTATTCCCGCAGAGCTGGCGGACACGGTTATAGACTACAAAGCGCTTTCCGCAACGGGCGCTATAATGGGCTCGGGCGGAATGGTTGTCATGGACGAGGGTACTTGCATGGTGCGAATGGCAAAATTCTTCCTTGACTTCACAACAAACGAATCCTGCGGAAAGTGCGTCCCCTGCCGCATAGGCACTCTGAGACTCAGAGAAATTCTCGAGCGCATATGCAGCGGCAAGGGCAAGGACGGAGATATCGAGCTGCTCGAAGAGCTTTGCGCTCAGATAAAGGACGGCTCGCTCTGCGGACTCGGTCAGACGGCTCCGAATCCCGTATTAACTACGCTCAGATATTTTCGCGACGAATATGAGGCGCACATAAAGGAGCACCGCTGCCCCGCCGGCGAATGTCCCGAGCTTATAAGTTATCATATAGACGCGGACAAATGCCGCGGCTGTACGCTGTGCGGCAAAAAATGCCCCGTTGGTGCAATATCCGGCGAGGTTAAGAAGCCTCATATAATAGACGGCGAAAAGTGCATAAAGTGCGGCAGCTGCAAGGCCGTTTGCCGCTTTGACGCTATATTCGTGAAGTGAGGAGGTGTGACGATGAAAGAGTATATTACCCTGAAGATTGACGGAAAAACCGTTAAAACAGAAAAGGGCTCGACCGTGCTTGAAGCCGCGAGAAAGGCGGGCGCTGACATTCCGACTCTCTGCCACGACGAGCGGGTAAAGCCGTACGGTGCGTGCGGTATGTGTGTTGTGGAGTGCAAGGGCAACCCCAAGCTGATTCGCTCATGCGCTATCGCGGCCGCCGACGGAATGGAGATAATAACGAAATCCGACAGAATAAGCAGAGCGAGAAGATTCTCGCTCGAAATGCTGCTTTCGGATCACACCGGAGACTGCAAAGCTCCCTGCTCTCTCGCCTGCCCTGCGGGCACGGACTGCCAGGGATATGTCGGACTCATTGCCAACGGAGAAAACGCCGAGGCGCTGTCCGTAATAAAGGGCAAAATTCCTCTGCCCGCTTCCATAGGCAGAGTGTGTCCGCATCCGTGCGAGAAAAAGTGCAGGCGCGGACTCGTTGAAGAGCCGATATCAATAGCCGCGCTCAAGGCGTATGCCGCAGACCGCGATCTTGAGAGCGGAAACACATTTGCACCGGAAGTCGCCGAGTCTACGGGCAAAAGGATAGCCGTTATAGGCGGCGGACCGGGCGGAATATCGGCGGCATATTACCTTGCGATAAAGGGTCACAGCGTCACCGTCTTTGATATGATGCCCGAGATGGGCGGAATGCTTCGCTACGGAATACCGCAGTACAGACTGCCCAAGGAAGTACTCGACAAAGAACTGAAGCTTGTAGAAAAGCTCGGGATCGAGCTTAGAAACAACATAAAAATCGGCAGAGATATCACTCTCGATGAGCTAAAAAACGAATATGACGCGATTATAGCCGCCCCGGGCGCATGGTCAAGCACGAAAATGCGCGTTGACGGTGAGGACGCGCAGGGCGTGTTCGGCGGAATAGACTTTCTGCGCTCGGTGATACTCGGCTCCCCCGCCGATATCGGAAAAAGTGTCGCGGTCTGCGGCGGAGGCAACACCGCAATGGACGCCTGCCGCACGGCAGTCCGTCTCGGCGCGGAAAAGGTTTATATCATCTACCGCCGCACTCGTGAGGAGATGCCCGCCGATGCGCTCGAAATCGACGAGGCGCAGGAGGAAGGCGTAGAGTTTAAGTTCCTTACAAATCCCGATAAAATTCTGACACGGGACGGCAAGGTCTGCGGAATAAAGCTTCAAATAATGGAGCTCGGCGAACCCGACGCGAGCGGCAGAAGAAAGCCCGTTGCGATAGAGGGAAAGTTCGAGACGCTCGAAGTTGACAGCGTAATAATGGCTATCGGTCAAAAGCCGGAGCTCAGCGGTTTTGAGGCGCTTGACGCGACAAACCGCGGCACGATAAGTGCGGACGAGAGCACGTTCAGGACAAATATAGAGGGCGTTTTTGCGATAGGCGACGCGACAAACAAGGGTGCGGACATAGCAATAGCCGCCATAGGTGAAGCGCAAAAGAGCGCCTCGGTCGTTGACAGCTATCTTCGCGGAAATATAATAGGCTACAAAAAGCCGATACTCGTAGAGCGCGAAATAACGGCCGATGACCTTGCGGACAGAGAGCATATTGCCCGCGAAAAAATGCGTGTGCTCCCGCCTGACAAAAGAAAGCGCAACTTTGACGAGGTGGCGCTCGGCTTTACGGACGAACAGGCTCGCCGCGAGGCATCACGCTGCCTTGAATGCGGCTGCCTTGACTATTACAGGTGCAAGTTAGTTAGCTACGCAAACAAATACGATGCGGATTTTGCCCGCTTCGCCGGCGAGAAATCGCCTGCAAAAAAGGACGAGGAGCACAAATATATCCTGCGTGACTCAGGCAAGTGCATTCTCTGCGGACTCTGCGTGCGCGTGTGCTCGCAGGTTATGGATATCGGCGCAATAGGTCTTGCGGGAAGAGGTTTTACAACGGTCGTCTCGCCCGAGTTCTATAAATCGCTCGGAGACTCGCAGTGCATTTCGTGCGGACAGTGCGTGTCGCTCTGCCCGACGGGCGCACTCGTTGAAAAAATGCCGCTTAAAAAGGATGTTCCCCTGCGCGAAAAGTGTACGGCGACCTACTGCACCGGCTGCGCCGCCGCGTGCGCGATAAACGTTTTTACTGCCGGAAACACCGTTACACGCTGCGAACCCGCAAACGGTGATGTTATCTGCACCTACGGCAAGTTCGGTCTTGTCGAGCGCTGCAACGCAGACAGGCTGAAGGTCTGCAGGGCGGACGGCAAAGCTGTTTCTCTTGAACGCGCCGCAGAGATTACGGCGGACAGGATAAGCCGCTTCTCCCCCGCCGAAATCGCCGTTACTGTATGCGAAAGCATGACCGACGCGGAGCTTCAGAAGGCCGCAAGGCTTAGTAAAAAGCTCGGCTGCGTGCTCATAAATCTCGGCAATCTCGAGCGCGGTATAGACAAAGATAATTACAAGAAGTTTGAGAAGGTTTTCGGCGACAGATTCTCCGTCGGTATAAACCGCAAGAAGGCGGTTTCGTTCGGCGCCGTCGATTCGCGAGCTGTTGATTTTTCAAAAATCAAGGCGGTTATATCTTTCGGCGGTACAGTCCCCGAGGGCAGCTTTGAGTTTAGCGCCGTTCAGTCGGCTGACGAAAAAGGCAACGTCTCTCTGCCGCTTGCGCTGTCTGTTGAATGCAGCGGAACACTCGGCAATGTGACTGTAATCCCCGCTCTGCTCCCGCCATACGGCAACGAAGATATAATTGATATAATAACCGAAAAGCTAAGCTGACAAAAAAGGAGCCGCCAAAAATGACGGCTCCTTTGCTGATTTTTATCAGAAATATTTCGGCAGATAATCGCCGTGGGCTTCGATAAGGTCATCGCACAGATGAACTATCTCATCTATGGACAGCTCGGAGGATGTGTGCGGGTCGAGCATGGCAGCCTGATAGATATGATCCTTTTTATGCGTTACGGCGGCCTCGATAGTAAGAAGATGAACGTTTATCATCAGATTGTTCATCGCGGCGAGCTGAAGCGGCAGCGGCTCCTGGCGGCAGGGCTGAATCCCGTACTTGTTCACAAGGCAAGCGACCTCAACACACGCCTCATCCGGAAGATTCGGAATGATTCCCCTGTTTATAACATTTCCGCCTATCTTATACGGAACGTCGGTGACAATGGCCTCCATTATGTAAGAGGCATATTCACCCGTGCGCCCGTGCGACACGTTGTCGTGAATATAATTGTCCTTCTCTTTTTTCCAGTTCTCTATCTGCTCGATGCAGCGCCTCGGATATTCGTCAAGCGGAATATTATATCTCTCGATGAGCTCCGGGTATTTCGCCTTGATGAAGAAGTTGTTATATTCAGCATTATGTTCGCTCGATTCGGTGCAGTAATAGCCGAAGCGCCTTATATACTCGAATCTCACAAGGTCATCGTGGTCGGTAACGCCGCTCTCGAGCACTTCTGCGGCTCTCTTTCTTATCTCGGGATAGAGGTCGGTGCCGTCGGCATCCTCAATCTCCAGCAGCCAGCCCATGTGGTTTATTCCCGCTATGCGCTCGCGGATGGGCTTACTGTATTCGATATTAAGTCTTTTGAGCAGTCCGCGCGAGCAGCCCTGCACGGAGTGGCAGAGTCCGACCGATTTTATGCCGGAATATCTGCCGAGCCAGCCCGCAAGCTGAGCCATGGGGTTGGTGTAGTTGAGAAAATACGCATTCGGGCAGACTTCCTGCATATCGTCGGTGAAATCCTTGAGAACGGGAATGGTACGCAGCGCTCTGAATATTCCGCCGATACCGTTTGAATCCGCAATGGTCTGGCGCAGTCCGTACTTTTTCGGCACTTCAAAGTCGATTATCGTACACGGGTCATAGAAGCCGACCTGAATTGCGTTTACGACGAAATCGGCTCCGCGAAGCGCGTCCTTTCGCTCGTCAACGTCGAGATACTTTTTTACCGTTGCGCGGTTCCCGTTAATATTTCTGTTGAGCGCCGTAACCATAAGATACGACTCCTCGAGCCTGACGGGATCGATATCATAGAGCGCAATGTCGCATTCGCGCAGAGCCGGAGTGAGCATGATATCGCCGAGAACGTTTTTGGCGAACACCGTACTGCCGGCACCCATAAAAGTTATTTTCATAAAATACCCCTTTTCTGTTATTTTTGCCGTGCTTTAATCCGACTTCATTATAACTTTTATTTTTCTCATTGTCTACATAAAAATTGACTCCGCCGCAAAAATTTATCTTCTGCGACGGAGTTTGATTTTTTGAGTTTATATTTGGTCTCAACTGCGGTTATAAGGGCTTCCCTTTACTAAGCCTATTATTCCCGACACTGTAAGAACGACGGCCAGAATAACGGTTATTATCCAGGGCTTTATGTTTTCCCCGCCGAAAGCCAAAACGAAGAACGAAATTATCGCCGCCGCGCTTATTATCAGCTGCAAAGCGGACGCCGCCTTGTACCAATCTATCTTCATAATTTTCACCTCACAAATCCTTTATGGTGAGTAATATAGCATATAAGCGACACCGTTTCAATAGAGTTTGACGCAAAAAGCGATAAAATCACAGCGTCAACCGAAGCAAATAAGCAAGCACAAACAGTCTGCGCCGAAAAGACAAAGCTTCTCGGCGCAGACTCGGAGAGTTTAAAGGATAATTATGTTAGGTTATGCCGGAGTTACCGTGAAATTGAAGGTCTGCTTGCCCTCCTGCACGGTATTATACCCTATCGTCTTATAGCTCACGGTTATACGGTAGTTGCCTGCCGCCAAGGGCATGGGAACAGGCTCGGAATAGACGGCTCTCTGCTTGAATTCCACTGTGATATCCGTCTTTTCTCCCGGATGAAGATGGGGAGGATTGACAAAATCCACGTCGTCGAGCATCTGCACATACGGCACTTCCTCCCATTTGCCGTTTTTCTCCATTTCAACGGATTCGACATAGATGTGAAGGTCAAGCGTTTTTCCCGTTTTGTTTTCGAAGATAAATGTTGCGGATGAAGCCCCTGCTTTTACCTGCTCTTCGGGCTGCATTTCGACTTTTGTCATGTCTCCCTTGATGAAGAAGGAAAAGACAATCATCACAACCGTTATCACCTTTTTGACTAAGAAAGCCATTACCTTTTGCATTGAAAAACCTCCGTATTTTATATTTTTGACAAGCTGTATGGCATCTGTTATTCAAACAGATACAGCAAATATCCGTATCCCTCCGCCTCCATTTTGGCGTAAGGCACAAAGCGCAGTGCGGCGCTGTTTATACAGTAGCGCACTCCGTTGGGCGACTCGGAATCACCCGTAAACACATGGCCGAGATGAGAATTTCCCGCGCGGCTTCGCACCTCGGTGCGAATCATTCCGTGGCTTTTGTCAACGGATTCGACAACGGCGGGATCCTCTATCGGCTTGGAAAAAGCCGCCCAGCCGCAGCTGCTTTCAAATTTGTCGGTTGACGAGAAAAGCGGTTCGCCGGTCACAACGTCGACATAGATCCCCTTTTCGAATTGATTCCAAAATTCGTTTTCAAAGGGGCGCTCCGTTCCGTTTTCCTGAGTTATACGGTACTGTTCGGATGTGAGCTTGTCTCTTATGGACTCTGCGGCGGGCTTTTTGTAATCACCCGGGTCTATGCGAAGCTTGGAGAACAGCTCTATCTCCGCCTTGGGAATATGGCAGTAACCGCCGGGGTTCTTCTCGAGATAATTCTGATGATATTCCTCCGCCGGATAGAAATTAATCAGCGGCCCTATCTCAACAAAGAAATCTTTGCTTCGGCTGCGCTCTATCGCGGCAATGCGCTCCACTGTTTGTCTTGCGTTTTCGTTCGTGTAGTAAATGCCTGTCTGATACTGGCTGCCCACATCGTTCCCCTGTCGGTTTTTAACCGTCGGGTCAATGACATAGAAGTACGCAAGCAGCAGTGCGTCGAGGCTGACCTTTTCGGGGTCATATTCGACTCTTACCGTCTCTCTAAAGCCCGTACCGCCCGAGCACACCTTTTTGTAGTCGGCATCGGCCTCGCAGGTGCCGTTGGCATAGCCGCTGCGCGCGTCGATAACTCCGGGGATAGACTGCATAAGCTGTTCAATGCCCCAAAAGCAGCCGCCCGCAAGGAAGATAACATTTTCGGGTTCTTTTGAAAAATCCATTTGCGTCATTTCTCCTTTCGCTTTTTTCTTTTCCGCATCATCTTTTCCGTGATTTATGCCGCAGCCCGAAAGAATTAAAACGGTTGAAAGCGCCAGCAAAAGCAAGCCCGAAAATCTTTTCATGTTCTCTTCCTCCTTTACTCGGTACGTTCGAAACAGCAGCGTTTTTATCTCTGTCAGGTCTTGTCGTTGGCTATCGCCTTTTCGATGAGGCTCATAAGTGTTTCCATCTGCTTTTTGCCCGTGACAGCGCCCACTATGGGATCACCGACTATATTGCCCTTGCGGTCAACAACATATGTTGTCGGGAAAGCATATGTGTTTGAAACAAACTTTCCCGCCTCGCTGTTTGAATCGAAATATACGTTTTTATACGATACGTTTTTCTTGGAAAGAACCTCCTTGGCTTCGGCTATAGCCTTTGAATCTCCGCCGAGTGTGAAAGAATTGACACCTATCAAGGTTCCGCCCTTTTTCGCAAGCTCTTTGCTCAGCTTCTCGAGATCTTCGAGCTCACCTACGCAGGGAGAGCAGGTTGTAAACCAAAGATTTACAACCGTGACGGCATTTGCCGAAAACAGCTTGTCGCTGCTGACCTCGTTGCCGTCCAAATCCTTTCCCGTGAATGCGGGGAATTTTCCGCTAGCCATGTCCGCCGGCACGCTTTCGCCGCCGCTCGAATCCTTCTTGCCAAGCTCGGGATATTTATTTTCAAGCTCCGTCAGCTTTACCTCTATCTTGCGAATCTTTTCGCCCTCCTCCATGAGCAGCTTCAGCTCGTCCGCGGAGAACTGATCCTTTGCCGACTCTATGGTTTTCAGCAGGAAATCGCCGTAATTGCCGCCGTCCTCGATCATTGTCATGCCCTTGTCCGCCGACATGAACACTTTTTCCCAAAGGTCTTTGTTTTTCGACAGAATTTCATTCTCCTGAGCCATCAGGCTGTTATACATGGCTTTCGCCTCTTTGGCGTTTTTGGGGTTCTTGTCCATCGAGCCGCCCTTGTTGCCGCCGCAGGCTGCAAAAGACAGCGCAAGCACTGCGACCATCAGCAGCACAATAACTTTTTTGATTCGGTTGTTTCTTATCATTTTTTCATATCCTTTCCGTTCGTTTAGTGTTTGGCGCAGGTGCAGCCGCTCTCGCACATATCTGCGTTTTCCGTTGTGCCGGGCTGCATCATATCTTTGTCAAGATTTCTCACTCTTCTGTTGCTCACGACAGAGCAGGCGGCAAGACTGCATATCAGCAGAACAGCCGTTACAACCGCTATGATTTTCTTTGCATACATACGCTTCCTCCTTGTCATTGTCTTTACTGCGTTTTTCCGTCTTTGTTTTTTTAACAGTATTTTTATAGTCTCCGAATCCGTAACAAAAACGCACGGCTTCGGTAGGACAGGCTGTAACACACTTCCCGCACCGTATGCACTCGGTGTGATTCGGTGTTTTTGTCACGTCAACGTCCATTTTGCAAACCCTTGCGCATTTTCCGCACGAGATGCACTTGTCCTTGTCCACCGCCATGCGAAACAGCGAGACACGGTTAAACAGGGCATACAGTGCGCCCAACGGACAGAGCCACTTGCAAAACGGGCGGTAAACGATTATGCTTAATACAACTACAATCACGAGGACGGCCAGCTTCCATGTGAACAGCTCGCCCAGTGCATTGCGAATGTTTTGGTTTGCAATAGAGAGCGGTATCGCTCCCTCTAACACGCCCTGCGGACATATATATTTGCAAAAAAACGGATCGCCCAATCCGACGTCGTTGACGACTAAAGCGGGCAGCAGCACCACGGCAACCGCCAGCACGGCATATTTAATATAGGTCAGCGGTCTGACTTTTTTCGTAGAGAGCTTTTTTCCCGGAATCTTATACAGAAGATCCTGAAGCCAGCCGAACGGGCACAAGAATCCGCAAACAAATCTTCCCAATAAAACCCCTATCAAAATCAGCATACCCGTTATATAATACGAAAAGCGGAATTTTGACGAGCCGACTACCGTTTGAAAGGCTCCTATTGGGCAGGCCCCGGTTGCCGCCGGGCAGGAGTAACAGTTGAGTCCCGGCACGCATACCGTTTTCGCCGAGCCCTGATATATTTTGCCCTTAAAAAAGTTGGGCAGATGAATATTGGTGAGCAGTGCGGCTCCCGCTTGAAACATACCTCTGAAGCGGGACATAACAGCCGACACACCCGACTTCTTTTTACCCAATTCCCACACACTCCAGACATACGTTAATTGCTTTGCTTAAAACGGTTTCCGCCTCGCCGCGCCATGCGCCGAAGCACAGCATAACCGCCCCCGCCAAGAGCAGAAATACCTGCACCGCCGCCTTTTTTCTGTGATTCATTCGGATATCCCCTTTCGCGTTTTCAATCACATCATACATCGCGGGAGTTAAAATCCCCGTTAAGAACGGAAACTTAACAAAAAATTTATCTGCCTGTGTTATAATGAAAAACGGAAAACGGTTTGTTAAAATGAAAAAGGAGGATCGTCATGCATCTTTTGGTGGTAGAAGACGAGCGCGCACTGTGCGAAACAATCGTAAGAAGCCTCAGACGGTTGGCTTACAGCATAGACTATTGCTATGACGGCGAAAAAGCCCTCGAACTGCTCGAGAGCGAAAAATACGACCTTGTTATTCTGGACTTAAATCTGCCGAAGCAGGACGGCATGAGTGTGCTGCGCAAATTCCGTCAATCGGATCGCGAGACCCGCGTTCTGATACTGTCCGCGCGCAACGAAGTAGCCGACAAGGTTGCGGGACTTGACGCGGGCGCGAACGACTATCTTTCAAAGCCCTTTCACCTCGCCGAGCTGGAGGCGCGTATAAGAAGCCTGACGCTGCGGCAGTTTACTCAGCGCGACGTTGTTCTTACCTGCGGAGCACTGTCCTTTGACACAAAAGCCCGCACCGCGAGCGCGCAGGGAGAGCCGCTGACGCTGACGCGAAAGGAGACGGGAATTTTGGAATATCTCATGCTCAACCAAGGTCGGCCCATAAGCCAGGAGGAGCTTATAGATCATGTTTGGGATAACAGCGTAGACAATTTCAGTAATTCCATAAGAGTGCATATTTCGGCGCTTCGCAAGAAGCTGCGCACCGCTCTCGGCTATGACCCGATAAGGAACCGTATCGGTGAAGGATATCTTATTGAGGGGGCGGAAGAATGAAAAAGCTTTCCCTGCAATGGCGCATAACGCTTATGTCATCTCTGCTCATATGCGTCGCCTGCGTTTTGATGAATCTGCTGCTGTGCTATTCCGGCATACATTATATGGATTCTATAGGCAACTTTGTTCAGGAATACAGCGACGGAGCGTCCGCCTCGGAATCTGTTCTCTTTGACCCGTCTCTTGCCGGAATGGACAAGGAATTTACCATTGTAGTGCACGGGGCGCAGGCGGATTTTTGCAGAACAAACTGGTATATAACGGCCGCCGTGACGCTTTTAAGCGGCATTTTGGCATATTTTATCAGCGGGCACACGCTGAAGCCCCTGCGCAGTTTTGCTTCGCAGGTTGAAAAGGTTCAGCTTAACAATCTCAGCAATATGCAGATTTCCGACAACGGCTTGGCGGAGTTCCGTGAGCTCAGCCTTTCCTTTAACCGTATGCTGGAGCGCCTTGACTGCGCATTTGAGGCGCAGCGGCAGTTCACGGGAAACGCGGCGCATGAGCTGCGAACGCCTCTGGCTCTCATGCAGGCGCAGCTGGAGCTGTTCGCCGCCGAGAATCCCGATGTTTTGCCGGAAACCGCTGAATTTATCACTCTTTTGCAGGAACAGACGGAAAGACTTACGCAGATGACTCAGACGCTGCTCGAAATGAACGGCTTGCAGTCCGTGCCGAGAAACGATTTTATCGATCTCGCCCCGATGATAGAGGAAATATTTGCGGATATCGCCCCGCTTGCCGAAAGCAACGATATAACCTTGGAATATGACGGACAAGGCACAATGACGGGCAGCGACCCGCTTATATACAGGCTTATTTTTAATCTTACGGAAAACGCCGTCAAGTATAACAGGACGGGCGGAAAAGTGCGGATTTCCGTTAATCAAGACGAAAACGGAATTGAAATAAAAATCAAGGATACCGGCTGCGGCATCCCCAAGGAATATCAAAGGATTATTTTCCAGGCATTTTTCAGAGTCGATAAGTCGAGAAGCCGCGAATACGGCGGAGTCGGGCTGGGGCTTTCGTTGGTTTGGGAAATTGCCGAGCTTCACGGCGGAAAGGTGTATGTTGAGGAGAGCTCGAACGAGGGAACGACGATAGTTGTCAAATTCCCGGCATAAGAGCATAAGGCAATCATAATGAGGGGGAAACAAAGTTGAAAAACAGGGACTTCGTTTTTTTCCACGGCTATGACAGCGTGATTTGGCGCGGCTACGAAAAATGCGGCTTGCTTGACCGATTTTCGGGGGTTCGTTTCTGCCAGTCACTAATGCTGCCCGACTGCAAAAAATTCAATGCACTTGCCGCAAAAGGCGGAGAGCTGTACAGCCTGATAACAGAAACCGGCTTGCCTTGGTATATCGACAGGCTTCAGGGCGGAGCATATATCGAAGAATATCCGTATGATATGAAAACCGTCGATTCGCTCGGCAATTTTTACGGTTTTCAGATGCACGAGTGGATGTCGAATATGCGCTCGGATTATGACAAACTTAAAAATCTTGACGCGTCCGATTGGAACGAAAGAGCCATAAAAAAAGAAATTCTGCGGCAGTTCCCTTTTGAGAATATTTTTCTTGAGGCTGCGACCGCAAAAGAATATGCGGAATGTTTCCCCGTGCCGTCGTGCTTTGAGCAGCTTTTAGACAACGCGAGAAAGCTGTTTTATATGCGTATGAAGTTCACTTCGGGACGGCTTTTGCCCTGTGACAGCGCGATGATGGCGCCTAATCTTGAGTTTAAGCTCGGAGCGCAGAGAATTATGCCCGAAATAGGAGCGCAGACACCGAGTGCCAACATCCAGCTTGCCTATGCAAGAGGTATGTCAAAAGCTTATAAAAAGAGTTTCGGAGCTTATTACGAGCCGTGGGGCGGGCGGCCTTTTTCCGTGTGCAATTATCACGCGAACGGCGAAAACGAATGGAATATCAAGGGCGGAGATTTTCCGTTTGAATCGGCGGGCTGCAACGGAGGCAGCTCCCGTTCTCTGCACGAAAGAACACTAATATACGCCTACCTCTCCGGCGCGGAATTTATCAGCGAGGAATGGGGCGTTTACAACACTTTTTATGACAGCAAGGACTTTGTCCTCTCCCCTTACGGAGAAGTTAAGCGTGGTTTTCTGCGTTTTGTCGAAAAGTATCGGGCGGGAGAATTTTTTGCTCCCGTGGCAATAGTTCTGCCCGAGGATATGCCCGTTCTTCCGAGCAGGGATTGCGGCGAGTGGCTCGGAGAGACTCCGTATAAAGACCTGCAAAGGCAGAAAAAATATACGTCCGCATGTCACGGCATAGACGAACTTATGAGCGCGTCGTGCTCACGATACGGCAACGAGACAAAAACGCTTATAAACAGCGATATACCCGACGCTTTTGACATTATCCATGCCGACTGCGAATCGGTTTTCGGCGAATACAAATATCTTGTTGACCTTAGCGGAGACAGCGCTTTTGCAGAGAAACATCAAAATACCGTTAGCGCAGAAGAAGCGAAGCGTTTCATAAAAGAAGTCATGCCGATTTGGGTTACGGGCGGAGTACATTGGTTTATCGGCAAAATATCCGACGGCTGGTATCTGACGGTATTCAATAACGACGGAATAGATAAGAGCGTTGACGGCGGCGAGGTGCAGATAAAAGACGCACGCCGCGTTGCGGTAATCGATATAAAAAATCACTCCTCGCTCACCGGACTTGAGGGCTGTCGGGATATCACCTTGACCGACGGCAAGTACTGCGTACCGATAGATGCGGGAGACTATTTCTTTGCAAAAATCGTATAATTATATTGCACAATATAAATGCAGTAAAAAGCAACAACCACCGCTTAGCGGTGGTTTTACTTATGCCGATAAAAACGGCACAGTCGGCTTTTATCCGACTGTGCCGTAAGGCTGTGCTTTTTTATTCAGGATATCAGCAATAGAACTCCATGGGATAAGTGAGATACTCGTTGGGATCAAGCTGATCGGCTGTGACGTAACCCGCGGGTGCACAGAGAAGCGCGGGGATACGGTTGACTACCGTAGCGCAGGTATGCTCGACCGTTGCGGGCTTTACGACGTGGAATTCGGTGTTCGGCTCGCCCGTAATCTGCCAGTCGCACATATCGCCGTCATCGGGACCGTAGACCTTGCCTATAGTCTCCTCTTCGATTGTAATGCCCTGCATCGTTTCGATAGTCACGACGGCGGACATTCCTATGCAGCGTCCGGCTTCGATAGTCTTGCCGAGAGTCTCGGAATAAATATTGCGGTCAATAATGCACGGCACGTGCTTCTGGTCGATTGATTTAATTGTCAGCCCGAGCTTGTTGCAGATAGCCTCGCTTGCGTTCCAAGCATATGACGGCTCAAACTCATCGGGATGAGCTATCTTCTGCTCGAACTCCTCTGGCGTCAGATCGCAGCCGTGAGCGTTGGCAAGCGCCAAGCCGTATTCATCGACGTTGTAGCTGTATGCACCCTTGATTTTAGTAATCTTATGGCAGCCTCCGGCAACAAGACCGACCATGTTGATCCAGAAGATATCCTGCATACCGCTGCCGGTTATTGTGCAGTTGTTAGCTTTTGCGATTGCATCAAGGCGGTTCGTCTGCACCGCAGCCGTCGTCCAGGGATAAATCGCCTCTTCGCACGTTGTAATAACATTGATACCGCGCGAGACGCATTTTTCAACGTGAGTGTAAATATCGTCTATAAAACTGAACAGAGTAACGATCGCAACATCAGCGTCGCTCTCGTCAAGAACCTTGTCGGCTTTGTCGGAGATTATAACGCCTGTCTTGATGCCCAAGCCGGCAAAATCGCCGACATCCTGCCCCACTACCGCGGGGTTAACGTCAATCGCACCGACTATCTGTGCGCCGTGCTCATGCAGGTAGCGAAGAATGTACTTGCTCATTTTTCCGCAGCCGTACTGTACAACTTTAATTTTTTCCATAGAAATTTTCTCCTATACTGCAATTATTATTTCGGCGGATACGCCCGCCTCCTGCAATTATAGTATAAACCCTCTTCTCAGTTGAGAGTCAAGGAAAATCGTGAAAAAATTATCGATTAAACTCTACCGGTACCTGCAGGCGCAAAAACATATTGCGTCGACTGTCGTCAAAAACATTGAATTCCGTCATTATTTCGCAAAAATAGTCCCCGCAGACGGTTCGGTTATTCTCCTTGCAGTGCTGCAGCAACAGCTTTGCATATTCAACCTCCTCGTCAAAGCTGTCAAGATAGACGCAGGCATACATACCGCTGTCGACAATGACGGTTCCCTGCAAAGTCGGCTGATCCCGATAACCGACAAAAACAAACGTATCCTGCGGAACAAAGTTTCCGTTGATGAAATCCTCTTTTTTTATCGATGTGCCGACATTATATGAGTGCGCCTGCAAAAATCCGCGCTCCATAAGCGCCTTGCGCAGAACGACAAGTTCCTGCTCGAAGGCGCGTAAGCCCTCCTCGTAAAAATTGCAGGCACACGGCACGCCCCAGATATAACGCCGATCGATATATTCGAGAACAACCGTGCCGGTTTCGGGCGATTTGCGGTACCGTTCGATAGAGGCTATGGCGCGCTCCACCGCGTCGTGCTGCGCCCGAAGCTCGCGCATCTGACGATGCAGCTGCTCGTTTTTTTGGGTCAGTATCGTCTCTATCAGCACTATATCCTCTTTTTCGAGCACGTCGCCTATCTCTGTGAGACTCATTCCGAGTTCCTTCATATAGACTATCATATCGAGACGCGCGTTCTGAGCGATATCATAATAGCGGTATCCCGTCTCCGGATCTTTATATTTCGGCTTCAACAGTCCCAATTCGTCGTAGAGCCGCAGTGTCGCAACCGACAAATGGCTCATTTCGGCTGCTTTTCCTATGGACATAAGCCCGTTATCCATTGCTATCCCTCCGCAAAACTCTGTTCTTACTTTAGAGTTTAGCAGTTTTTTCCGATGCCGTCAAGCTTTGGAAAAAGGGATAAGGGAAAATTTCACATGATATCTCTCCGCCGACTAATTATATTTTACCCGGGCGGCCTTTTTATTCAATCGGCTGTCCATCCGAATTTATATGTATGTTAATACAAATCAAGACTGCAGCTTGCTTTTTTCGGTAAATTTGTTATAATCATGAAAAAAGCAGGTCGGAAAGGAAAAATAATATGGACGTTTATCTTGTGAGGCACGGAGAATCTTTATCCAACATCGGCGAATCGCGCGAATTCGACAGTACGCTCTCCCCAAAAGGTGAACAGCAGGCGGAATGCCTCGGTCGGTATTTAGCGAACGTAAGGTTTGACAAGATATATTCCAGCCATATGTGCCGAGCCGTGCAGACGGCGGCGGCCGTTGCACGGCATCAGGAGGGAAACCCCGAAATTATTATTGTCCCGGAATTCTGCGAAACGGAGACGCCCGGTGATTTTGAGGCAAACACAGAGCTTCTCAGGTCGGTCTACCCGAAGTTGAACATAACAAAAACGAGCATGGGAAATGGCTGCGGCGCGGATATAGAGCGTCTTGAATATGCGGTTGATAAGTACATCAATCTCCCCGGATATTCGAACGCCACGGAGACGGTTGTCACGGACGGAAAGCAGAAGAGGTATAATCCGGAAAAAATCCTTATCGTCTCTCACGCGGGAGCTATCTGCTATATGCTGAGCAGCCTCGTGAACTTCCGTTACGACATAAACGTAAATATCGTTCAACACAATACCTGCATAAATAAATTCGAGCTTTTTTTGATAAACGACGTTCCGCGCAAAAGATTTCTGAGATATAACGACGTTCCGCACCTGCCGCAGGAGCTTCGCCTTGAAAGTCAGTTCTAAAATTTCCGATTTATTTAAACTTTATTCTGAATGTTCTGACCTCGTTCGGCTTTATGTCAAAGACAAACGACTTTTCGCAATGAGAAAGCGCCTCGCCGTCTTTTTCCATAAGATTGCATTCCGTGACGCTCTCTATTGCCTTGCAAAAGTCTATTTCGCATTTTCCTCTTGAGGAATACGCCTCAAACACGCGCAGAATGTATCCGTCATCATTCTGCGCTTTTTTAAACGCATCGAGAACAACGCCTTTTCTCTTAACGGAGATAAGCTGTTCGCCGTCATGCGAACCGACAGCGGAATAAACAACCGCGGGCGGGTTGTTGAGCGCATAGGCAAGCTCGGATATCCCCGCCTCCTGCCAAGTGGCGGCATGGGGAACGAGCGAATATGTAAACTCGTTATACCCTATGTCTCCCGTGGGGTCGGGACAGATCGGCGCACGCATAAGTGTTATGTCTATATTGTTCTCGTGAACAGAAAAGCCGTATTTGCAGTCGTTGAGAACGCTCACGCCGTAGCCGGACTCCGAAAGATCGACCCATTTGTGCATACATGTCTCAAATTTTGCAAGATCGTAAGAGGTATTATAATGAGTGGGGCGCTGTATAGAGCCGTGCGCGATTTCGCTCGTTGAGGAGCAGCTTCTCACGCCGACGGGGAAATTCACCTTGAGCACCTTTTCCCTCTCGTGCCAGTCAACGGCGGTTCTGAAATCTATTTGACGTGAATCTTTTTTTAGTGAAATATACTGTGTAACGGTCGATTTGTTAAACTTTCTTAGGATTTTAAGCTCGCCCGCGACGCTGTCGTTTCTGACGACTTCTACGCTCTCGGCCGTTTTAAGCGGATACGGAGTCATCCGATAATCGAATTCGAGATTCCATGCGCTCTCGTGTATGGGCTTATCCTGATAGATGCACAGTGTGTTGCCGACAGCAGCAAGCACCTCTCTGTCGTTTTCCTTGTCAAATACGGATGTCATCTCGCCGTTATTGTCAAATTCGACCCTTAAAATATTATTTTCAAGCAGATTTTTTTCTGCCTTGACACACGGTTGTGTCGGATGCTCGCTCTTTGAGAAGCGGTATGTGCGTCCCGAGAGCGACGGAATATTTTCGGCAACAAACGAAATATAATCGCCCGTTTTATCCGACAGTTTGACGCACGGAATCTGTTCGTCCGCATATTCAACGCTGTTATATCCCTCGGGAAGCTTTATCTTGACTTCACCCGTATACGGTACATTCAGATAGTTCACAACCGTAAACGCTTCCGGGTCACGCTCGGAGAACAGGACGTTCAACTTCTCGTTTATGAGCTTTTCAAGTCCTCTGTTTAGCTCAGCGTAGTCCTCTCTCGCATTCTCATATACCTCGTGGATGCTCGAGCCGGGAAGAATATCGTGGAACTGATTTACAAGCAGTATTTTCCACAGTCTTTCAAGCTCTGCGCCGTCATAATCGCTTTTTCCCATGAGCTCGGCGGCGGATGACAATATCTCCGCGTTTCTGAGTGCAAACTCGCCGCGCCTGTTGTTTTTCTTGACGAACGCCTGACTTGTAAATGTTCCTCTGTGATTTTCAAAATAGAGCTCGCCGTCGTAGACCGGGAATTCGTCGGCTTTTTTGCCGATTTCATCGAAGAATTCGTGTGCGGAGGAATTTACGGTCTCGGGAACGCCGGGGATATTTTTTAATGCCTCTGCGCGTTCGAGCATATCGGTAGTAGAACCCGAACCGCCGTCTCCGTATCCGAACATCCCGAACGAAATGTCCGCTATAGACGACTGTTTGTTGCCGTTTCTGCATTCAAAAACACGGCCTACGTCATATTCGCCCTGATACGATACTCTCGTAAAATATGCGGTCACGTCGTCGCCGGAATGGGAGCGCCATTTGAACATTGAATGCGGGAATGCATTGGTATCGTTTGCGCAGAGCTTCGCGGTTATGAAATTTTTCATCCCGGATTTTTTTATAATCTGAGGAAGCGCCCAGGTAAAGCCGAAGCAGTCGGGAAGCCAATAGGTGTCGGAGTCAATTCCGAATTCTCTGACAAAAAACTCTCTGCCGTAAAGGAGCTGCCTTATAAGACTCTCGCCCGAGGCTATATTCGTATCGGCCTCGACCCATGCGTTGCCCATTACCTCCCACTGTCCGGACTTTACTTTTTCTTTGATACGGCTGAAAATATCGGGCGCATATTTTTTTACCATATCGTAAAGCACGGCCTGGCTCTGAGCAAATTTATACTCCGGATATTCGTCCATGAGCTCGAGAGTGTTCGCAAATGTCCTCACTGCCTTTCGCTCGCTCTCCTTTACAGTCCAAAGCCACGCAACGTCTATATGCGAATGGCCGCACATTATAACCTTCCCGGGGTGATAATTCGGCAGCCCGCCGAGATGCTTGTTTAAAACATCAAACGCTGGCTTGACGCTGTCTAAAAAATCCTCGCGGGTGAAATCAAATCTTAACACATGGACGCTCTCGTCGACAGCTCTGTAAATTCTCTCGGCGATGACCTTATCATAAATCAACTCTACGCTGTCGAAAAGAGTTCTCACTTTATAGTAATAATCCTCGCACAGCTTATTAACACGTAAAATTCCGGAGGAAACCGCGTCATAATATGTTTCCTTGGCGCCTGCCATAGCGTCGTCGCAGAACCCGCCGCAGCATATTCCGCTCTCGGCCTCTATCTTTATATGCTTGCCCTCATACTTCTCGGGCAGCGGAATATTCTCCCTGCAGACCCAGCCGTTATGAAGCTTTGAGCTAACGCTGCCTATTATTTCGCCGTCAAATCTGATAATTGTCTCGCCGCCGAAATTCATGTTGAAATAGAGCTTCTCGCCCTGTGAGCATACAGGAACATCGCATTCGCACGAAAACCACGCGGCATCATCATATCCCCCGTGCCATCCGGAGCCGACTTTGAAATCCTCCTCGCCGGGATATACGGTGAACTTGCCCTCGCCGTCGTATTTTCCGCGCCTTATTCTCCAGTTATCAAGGCTGACAACGCTTTCGCTTATATAAGGCTTAATCAGCTCAATTAAATTGGAAAGAACTCTTCTGTTGATTGTAGGCAAAATCAGCACCTCCGTTTTTAGTATATAGTATCATATATAATGGCAATGTGTAAATATATTTTTGTATTAAATATATAAAACAGCAAGCGTATATTTCCTATGTGATATTATGCAGCAGACCCTTTGCATGTCGGTCGGCATAGTGCAATATTTTAATATGGATTATAACACAAGAGTAGACCTTGTTTGCCAAAGCATGGCACTGACGCCCAAGCATCCGGTGCCCTCAAGCGATATAGTAACTGAAAAGCTTAAAAAGCCGAAAGCTTTTTGCTACACTTAAATCGGAATAATTCCGTCTATATAAAAAGATTCTATACGGAAGCAAAACAGTCAGGTTTTCAAGAGAGCTTTTGAGCTTTTACAGGTTCGGATGAGGTAAAAACCTTCAAATAAAAAACAAGAAAGAGAGGTAAAATTATAATGCGAAATGTTTTTGTGAAGATTTTTTCGTTGCTCCTGTATATTTTCTCTATCCTCGCTTTGGGAGTGAAAAATCCTACTTTCCCGAATCCGTACAAAACCGTCGATATGTCGAAATTCGAGATGACGTTTGAAGAGGAATTCGACGGTGAACTCGACCGCAGTCTTTGGGTCGGTCATTACACATACGGCAAAACCTCATCCGTCCGCCGCGGCTCTTACTGGAACAATTACATGGCCTGCACAGAAAACGGCAATCTTGTTATCCCCTTGAAATATCTCGATGAGGGCATGGGCGGAACGGGCGCCGGGTGGTACACGGCTGGGCTCGACACGTCCTCACGTGAGACGGGTTTCCGGCAGAAATTCGGCTATTTTGAGGTTCGCTGCATTCTTCCCAAGGGCGCGGACATCTGGAGCGCATTTTGGATGATGAATGAGGATGTGTTCAATGTCGACGGCTCTGGTCAGGACGGCACCGAGGTCGATGTAATGGAAAGCCCGTATTACGGGCGCATACCGTTCAACAATGTCGTTTACTGCAATCTCCACTATGACGGCTACGGCGAGGCACATAAGGCCAAACAGGTCTCGAGAACCTATGTCAAGGGAAATCCCTATGAGGAATTCAACACATACGGGGTAGAATGGAATGAGAACGAATATATTTTCTATCTGAACGGCATGGAGTATGGCCGCAGCGATTTCGGCGGTGTTTGCCAAAATCCGCTTTATCTTATTCTCTCCGTTGAAATGTACGGCGAGAACGGAGTTCCCTCAAACAGAGACAAAAATGCGGATGAGGCGCAGTTTATTGTCGATTATGTAAGAGCATATCAGTACAAGGATTTGTTAAACACAAAGTAAAAAATACCGCTGACTTTGTACGTTCACGGCACGGATCAGCGGTTATTTTTATTTGATAATTAAAAATCAATTCTTTGGCAGGCGGCGTTTTTTGATTATAAATGTGATAATCGCATTCGTCATCAGATAGAGAAGAACAATGACAGTCTCCAATATGAGCGAATTGTACATGACGGAAAACCCGCCGCAATCTAAAAAAAATTACGGCGGGCTCTGTTAAAAAGCCGAAAATCGTCATGTTTACAACTGTCGTGAGAACTCGGTAACGAAGGCAAGCGCAACCGTCCCCCGCTCTGATTTTCAATATAACAAGACGGTGTTACGGAATGACAATATATCATTTCTGATAAATTTTAACGTAGTCAATAACCATCTGCGTAGAATAATCCTTTTCAAAATCCGCGCTGCCGGGAAGCTCGAGCGAAACTATTACTTCTTCGGGAATTGTCGAAACACCGTTTCCGAATGAGCTGCGAGCGCTTTCAACACCGTTTATATAGAAGATATATTCATCCTCCGTCCATTCAAGCCCGTAGGTGTTGTATTCGTTGTAAATATCATTGCCTACCTTAAATTTACCGAGTGTGCGGGAGTCGATATTCTCAACATCGTCATCCCACCCGTTGCAGTGAATTGTCTGTGTAACGGAATTACGGCTTGAGGGAAGCTTTGCGTCAGCGCTCATGGCTTCAAAGATATCAATTTCAGCGCCGTAGATTCCGCCCTGAGAGATGTTGTGGTCATAGGGATTGCTGGGCGACTGAATCCAGAATGCGCTCCAAAAGCCCTTATCCTTGTTGCATTTGCAGCGGATCTCAAAATATCCGCGCAGATAGTCCTGCTTTAGGCTGATCATGCCCGAATACCAGCCGGCACCGAACTTGCCGTCCTCAAGATATTCGGCGGTGAGATATAAATTTCCGTCTCTGACCTCCGCCTGGCTCTCCGCATTGAAGCCGCAGCGACGGGCACCGACACCCCTGTGTTTCCAAACATCGGTGTTAAGAGTGTCACCGTCAAAGTCATCAAAGAAAACAAGGCTGTAGCCGTCAAGATTCAATTCTTGTCCTCTCGGCGTGCGCGGTGTATCAAACGCAAGACAGCCGAGCAGTTCGATAACGACCATGAATCCGACAAAAATCTTTTTTATAGAGAATCCGTTTGAAAAGAAATTTTTGAAAAATTCAACGGCATCATACACGGCGGCTTTCTGGCGGAAAGCGAGCTTTAACAAATCCAAAAACTTGTCAAAATACATAAATACAACCTCCTCAATATCATAATTCATCAAATTTATTATATCATCAGAAAAAACTTTTGACAAGACAATACATAAAAGCGCACCGTGAATTTGTCATAGTTGAGGTGTTTTTATCGCAGTTGTTGGCAGAAAATTTGAAAATTCGCCAAAAGCCTGCCGTAATCGCGTAGAATTTATGAAAAACAAACAAATATAGTATTGCCATAGTCAAAATATCATGTTATAATGGCATTGGCATAGCATACCAATATGTCATAATCTATTTTGGAGAGGTAATTTTTATGTATTGCAAAAACTGCGGAACTATGCTCAATGACAACCAGGAATTTTGTGCAAACTGCGGCGTTAAGGCAGGCGGCGGCGGAAGATTCTGCCAGAACTGCGGAGGAGAGCTCATGCCCGGCGCTAACGTTTGCGAGAAGTGCGGCGCTCCCGTAAACAATCCCGAGACGCCTCCCGTAACTCCTCCCCCTGCAAACGGTCAGCAGAACGGCGCCGTATCCGGCGAATATCTCAACGGCAAAGACAAGACCACAATGGCAATTATCTGCTTCTTGTTGGGCGGTTTGGGTATTCACAACTTCATGATGGGCGAAAACAAAAAGGGCATTGTTAAAATTGTGGCAAGCCTTTGCTTCGGCATCGGTTACATTCTTGCTATCATTGATTTTGTTAAGATTCTTACAGGCAGCTATGTTGTTGAACCCGAGAAGCTGTTCTAAGTGAAGCTACGGTTCAAAGAACTTTTGCCGAAATTATTTTTCATTGTTTTGCTCGGTATCGGTTATTTGATTTCATCTGTTACCGGTATCGGATGCATATGGAGGCATTTTTTCGGTATACAATGCCCCGGTTGCGGTTTTACACGGTCGATTTTGTGTGCGTTACATCTTGATTTTACAAGTGCGTTTCATTTTCATCCGATGTTTTGGTCGTTTCCGTTTATGGGAATATATTTCCTGATCGGCGACAGAGTAAAAAGCAGGTTGCTCGACGGCTTTATGCTCGCTATTGTGTTCGGCTTTTTCGCAACATGGGCAATAAGAGATATCTTCCCGTTGCTTACATAATCTGTTTAACAATTCAGGTTGAAATCCCCGTTCTGCGGAATGGGGATTTTTTCTTTTTATTTCACAACTTGAAAAAATTGCTATTGTTATTATGTAACATACTATTGAATATAATTCTGCGTTAAATATAATCCGGCCGTATTCATTTACGGCGGATCAGTTATAATTACTATGAAACACACAATCCCCCGCCGCAGAAACGCTCTGTGACGGGGGTTGTGTTATATGCTAAAACAGTCAGAAAGCCTTATTTCAAGCGGTTTTTGGGCATAAAAAGTCTACCGTAATTTTGATAGAAATCGTGCAAGGGGGGCAACTACGGTTTAGAGGGAGATGCAATTCTCGATTTAAGTGGGTACAGTGCCATCTTAAAACGGTATTTTCACCTGAAAAATTGCGGCAAAACGGAAGTTATCTATTTCAACATTCCAAGCGCAATGCGCCGATTCAGTTCCCACAGAGCGGTCTTGTTGCTGTCGTATTGAAGTCGCGTGTGCGCTTCTGCATAAGTCAGCCAATTATATTCTGTATGCTCATGAGATAGCTGCAAAAATGCGCTTTCTACCCTCACTGCAAATGCGTACTCCGGAATGACGAAACACTCTTTACCCCATATTGCTTCTGCATTCTTAAAGCAGTTGGCCGGTATGCTGCAGCAGGTGTCGAGCTTGAAAAAATTACATGTCTTAGAAATCCCGGCTTCTTCAAAGGCTTCTCTTTTTGCCGACTCAATGATTGAAATATCATCCTCTTCTCCGCCGCCTGCTATGAATTGCCAAATTCCCATATCGCTTCTTCGAAACAAGCAGAATTGCACGTTGCCGTCCTGTATGCAATATGGAATGACCAAGACCTGATACCTTGCTCGCGCCATTATTTGCCACCTCTTTTAATTGCATTTTTTCAAACTAAATATAACATCATATAACATCAAAAAGCCGTAATTTTGATAGAAACCATTTATAGGGTGGTCGTTTTCGGTTAAAGGAAGGCATTGTTTTGATAACCGTCCAACCTTTTTCAAAAAATGACTTTATTGAATCAAAAGTCACTGTCGTGATTTATTATGGCAGAAAATCTCGACTCGAGAAAAAAACGATAATCCGGATGCGCGCTATTGTTCCGGTATTCATCAATTATGGTTTTTTTCAACCATTCTCTTCTTTTTATATTGCTGATAAATTCGTTATATCGTAATATGGTAATCAAGCCATTCGCTTCAGCGTTTATCATTTCATTATATGCATCAGGAATAAATTCACAATTATCTACTGTTGTTTTTTGAGCTGTTATAAAGGTATTGGGAATTTTAATATCCAATTTTTGATATGGGTCGATTTTGCTGCACGAATAAATATATCCTTCTATCCCCTTGTATGTATCTTCCAAAGCATTCGGATAGTATTCCTCAAATCTTAATCTTCCGTCTTTTTCAAATCCGTATGAACCCCATTTATACCACAAGCCATCGAATGTAAAACGGCCTTCTTTGCATACCTTTTCCACAGCATTACTCAAATACACGAGCACATTTTCTCTTTTATCCGAAAAATAAATAAGCGGGATATTGTGATTTGAAATCCTTGGTTCTAAAGTCTTGATTTTTCCTATTTGTGATGCGTGAAAATACATATTATCACCTTTTGAATTTTTAGATCGAAAACCCCTATTCTTCAAACTCAATATAACATATGGAACATAAAAAGTCCACCGTAATTCTATCAAAATTACGGTGGACTTTTGGCAAATGACTCTAATTTTGATAGAAACCCGTTAAGGGGGTGCAATTACAGTTTGGAGGGGGGGGCATTTTTGATTTTAGAGGGGTGCAGTTCTTTGCCAAAGGAAGAGGAGCGCCTTCATGAAATAATGTGTTAAGGGAAAATAATTTTTTGTTAAAATGCGTATGTTTTTCTCTACACCCCTTGCAAACCAGAAAAAAGCGCGGTATAATATGACCAGAAGAACCGAAACGGTCATATTTCATGGGGGGTGCGACCTTGGCTTTTACCGATTACGAGACTGAGCAGCTCCGCAAGGCGTTGCTGAAGGAAAC
>ENA-OPDF01000082-OPDF01000082.1-human-gut-metagenome-genome-assembly--contig:-NODE-82-length-63454-cov-4.321756_pt1 | contig 63454 bp, 81 predicted proteins | sample MGYA00241575_ERZ501501 | MGnify/ENA primary metagenome ERZ501501 (study PRJEB25962, sample SAMEA1972229) | human gut metagenome | biome: human gut; feature: human-associated habitat; material: faeces... | reverse complement strand
TTTCTTGGTTCTTGTTCAGTTTTCAAGGTGCTGCCGTTTTCCGGCGACTTGTATAGTTTATTACACTTTCAAAGGTTTGTCAAGTGCTTTTTTCACCTTTTTCAAAAAGTTTTTAAGTTAAGCATTTGTTAAACTTGTGTAACAAACTGTATTTAGTATATTAGCAGATTTTACGATAAAATGCAATACCCCTGCGTAAAATTTTTCGCAGGGGTATGAAAAATTTATTCTGTTTCGAACTTAAAGTTTGTTATATGCGGCCTGTTATCCTCGCCCTGCTGTGCTTCGGCAGACAGAACGGCCTGCAATATAATGGCACATTCCAGGCGTTTTTTCTGCAGTTTGCAGCCGTATTCATACGGAATGGAAATATCGCCGTTAATAAGGTCGGCATTGGCATGGCAGCCGCCGCTGCAGAAGAACCTTGCCCAGCACTCGCGGCAGGCAGGTTTCGTCATTACGTGGGTATGGCGGAATTTCTGCACCAAATCCGGTTTTACAACGCCGGTATCAAGTGTGCCGAGTTTATACTGCTCACGCCCTACAAACTGGTGGCAGGGGTAAATATCGCCTTCCGGAGTAATGGCAAAATATTCATGCCCGGCACCGCAGCCAGCCAGCCTTTTGGCAACGCAGGGTCCGTTATCAAGTGCAACATTAAAATGGAAAAAGTCAAACGGGTCGCCTTCATGGCGTTTTTGCAGGTATGCACGCGCCAGTTTATCATATTCTTCGTACAATACCGGCAAATCTTCTTCGGTAAGTACATAGGGTTCATCAGTGCCGACAACCGGTTCTACGGAAATTTCCTTGCCGATTTTGGTCATATCGAGGGTATCTTCGCAAAAATACGGATTGTAATGGGTATAAGTGCCGCGCAGATAATAGTTTTTGCCGTGACGGCTTTCGATAACTTTTTTAAAGCCGCGTACAGCCGCATCATAGCTGCCAGTATGGTTCGGGAACGGACGCATCCTGTCGTGCGTTTCCTTTTTGCCGTCAAGGCTTAATACCAGCATCACGCGGTTATCATTCAAAAATTTAATGTTTTCATCGTTCAGCAAAGTGCCGTTGGTTGTAAGCGTCAGCTTGATGTTTTTGCCGGTTTCCTGTTCACGGCGGCGCACATAGTTAATAACGTGCTCCACAACCGGCCAGTTCATCAGCGGCTCGCCGCCGAACAAATCAATTTCCAGATTATGGCGTTTTTTGCTGCCTGTAATGGCAAATTCAACTGCTTTTTCGGCAACTTCTTTGCTCATCAAAGCGCGGCAGCCGCCAAAATCACCGGTACCGGCAAAGCAGTAACCGCAGCGCAGGTTGCAGTCGTGCGCAATATGCAGGCATAACGATTTTAAAACCGGTGTTTCGCTGAAAGTAGGCGGAACTTCAAATTCAGGAGAGAAAAGCAGTCCTTCATTTTTCAATTCCGTCAGTTCTTCAACGGCTTCACGCAGTTCCGCTTCGTCATAGCGGTCTTTCATTGCGCTTATGGCTTCTTCACCGTTTTCACCGTTAAAAACATCCAGCAAATCGTAAATCAGGTCATCAACCAAATGCACCGCACCGCTGTTAACGTCAAGCACAGCCTTGTAATCGTCAAGGCGCATTTTATGTATCAGCATCAAATTCCACCTTTCAAAGCATAAAACAGCCCCCTGACATGCAGGGAGCTGTAACAGATCTGCTAATTTTTATCCGAACGGATTATTTATGTTCACAAACCTGGTTGCCTACAGTGCAGGAAGTTTTGCATGCAGACTGGCAGGAAGCCGGGCATTCGCCGCAGCCGCCGGTTCTTAAAGTTTTGTTGAGCATTGCTTTATTTACGGTAGTGATATGTTTTTTCATCGTACATTCCTCCAAAATATTATTTGTTTTATTTTACCGTGTTTTTATAAAAATATCAAGGCATTGATTAAAGTTTAATAACTATTACTAAATCACTAATTTAAAATTTATTTTTTCTTTAAAATTAATAAAATAATAAAACATAATAGAGGGCTAAAAAATAATGCAGCTAATCCCCATCCCCACTGACTTCTGCCACGTTCTTTAGCAAAATATCCAATTGCAACAGCCAACGCTACCCAAATAATTATTTCCATAGCTTATACCTCATTTCATCTCGTTCTTATAAAATAAAACAATTTCTATTCTTCTATTACGAGCTTTTAATTCTTCCGTTGCATTAGCCTGCTTGAGTTGTTCTAAATTAAAGTTACTGATTACATCGCGCCCAACAGGCTTATATTTACCAAAAGATGTAGCTGACATTAAATGTTCTGCCGGGTCAATACCAACAGTATGTTGCAAAAACATATACACAGAAATAGCTCTATTAGCAGATAAACCTAAGTTAAATTCATCTGTATAATCAATATCAGCATGACCCTGAATTTGAATTTCACTAATATTTTCTATGTTATCTTTAATTACAGGCCCTACAGCAGCCAATGCCTGATATCCTGCCTGTTTTAAACGGCTGCTGCCCGAATCAAACAATATTTTATCGCTAAAAGTTATTGTCTGCCTATCCAATTTATTAATAATTGTAATATCAGCTTTAGTTTCTTTTAACGCTTCATTTGTTTGATTAGCATCTTTGTCTGAAATAATAGCAATAGTATAATTATTGCCTATTTTTTCTTGAATCTGAGCATAAATAGCTTTTTGACTTTCTCTTGCCCTGTCAAGATTTTCGCTGCCAGCTGCAATCATTTTAGAAACTACAAAAAGAATAATCAATACAACCAATACCAACGACAACATCAAATCGGTAAAAGAAGGCCAAAAATTAAAACCAAATTTATCTTTCAGCATAAATACACCATCCTTACCGTTTTGACAAGTCTCCTATCATTGACACTTTAGTTACTGTTGATTGTGCTTCCTGCAGTGCAGAAATTTTTGTAACCATAACAACCTGCACAACAATACTGATTGCTAAAAGCGCGGCAATACCTATCGCTAACATCTTGTTTGTTTTATTACTTTCTAACAAATTATTTGTATCATCGGCCGAATAATTATTATCCTTGGCCTTTATTTCTTTCAAATGTTCTGCAATTTCACTAAGTTTTTCTTCTATAGCAGAATTATCAACAGTTACTTCACGCGCAGGTTGCATAAGGCGCTGCAATGTATTTAACTTTTCTTCAGATATGCCGCCTTGCTCAGCTAAAAGTTTATTTTTCTTGTCAATTTCATCTACAGCAGTACGAATAATTTGCTGTATTTGAACTGCTGTTTTATCAAGCGGATTAGTAATCCTAGCAACAGCATCACTAATTTCAAGCATAGAATCAGAAAATTTTCCTAAATTATTTTCTAATCTTTGGCTCATATCTTCTAATTTTTGTTGAAGCGGATTGCCAACTGCTGCTATAACTTCATTCTGCATATTTTGAAGCCCATCAGTTGCTGCAATATTTTTTTCTGTTGAAGCTGACAAGCTTTTACGCATAACTTCACTATCAGCTAAATAAGAAGTCTGTACTTCTTTTATTCCGTTTATTTGCTGAATAACATAAGTTTTAAACCATTCTGTATCGTTTTTACTTTTTTCTGCCATATCAGCTAAAACATCTTTTAATTCTGCAACTTTTACAGAACTGTTTTGATAAGCTTCAGTAGAAGTACGCAATACTTCCGAAACATTTCTTAATTCCTTAATAGTTTCATTGGTTTCAGTAAGGTTCTGAAACATCTCTTCAGTTTTATCAACAAACTTCACCTGATTATCTATCGATTTATTAGCATTTTGCACCGCATCATTAAGTTTAGCCATACTGATTTCACCTTTCTGGAAATCAGTAGGATATAATTCCGGCAGCCATTTATTAATTGTTACTGTTGTTAATTTTTCGGTAAGACGGTTTACGCATCTTTCTTGTACAAAAATTGTATAATAAACAACAAAAATAATTGTTGCAAATACTCCCCACATACTTGGTGCAAATGCGCCCTTTAAGTTACTAAACAATTTTGACAATTCTGCCGCAGTATTTCGTGCTTCAGAATTAATTACAAAACCATCGCCATTAAATGAACCAATGCTGATTGCAAGGCCAACAAGAGTACCTAAAATACCCATTACCAAAAAAATTGATATCAAAGTTTTAATGCTATCTGTACCTTTAAAAATTTTTTCAATTGTATTTCTAACTAATAATTCAGGCTCAAGCCTACTGCTTTTATGTCCTGCTTCATAAATAGCTCGCAAATGTTCAAATAAAGGCTCAGTAGCTTCAGTTTTTTCTTTACTTTCAACATAAGCAGTAAAATATGCATTAGAATCTATATTGCTATATTTTAAGCTTGATGATAAATAGTTAACATTGCACAAACTATTTTCATTATTCTCATCCAACATTTTTAAATTAGCATTTGCTTTAGCAATCAATTTTGAACATTTAACAAATACTGCTATAGCAACCGCGATTATACCTAGTATAATTATTTGCAAAGGTAACTCATGAGGAAAAATATATTCTACAAAATTCATCTTTACACATCCTTATTTACTTAAAATTTAAAAAACCTTTTTGTATTAATTCATACTGTTCTTCAGAAATTTTTTCAAATACCGCCGGCATAATTATCTCCATTGTCTGCTGTTGAGCATTATTTGGCAACAACATACCAGAAATTTTAAAAAATTTATCTAAAGCATATTTAACTACATCTGTTTCACTGTAGTTTATATCATTAGGAGGTGCTACCATGCAAAAAACTAATCCATTTTTATCAATTTCTTTTCCTCTATACGTATCAAATCTTCCAGTTTTTTGTAAAGTTGTATTAATCTCTTTAGATTTAGTTTCCCAATCACAATATTTTATTCTGCTTAATTGAGCTACTACATCATCTCTAAAATTTAATGATAACATTCTCCTATATTGATATGAATCTAAATATTCCCTTTGAAATGCATCAAAATCTTCATTTGTTAGTTTGGTTTTATTTTCAATAGGCTCATTTTTATTTTTAGTTATAATATCATTATGATTCGTTTCTATTTTTATTGTTTTTACTTTTTCAATATTTTCATCACTTTTTTCACTTGTTTTATTTTCATTAAATTTTTTTATACAAGATACTTCTTTTTTTGCTTCGTTAAACTCAAAAATAGCAATTTTATTACTATATTGTAAAAATTGTAATCTTTTCATTCCTTCTTTTGTTTTTAAGTCTTGTAATTTTATAAACAATTCTCTTTCTTCTTCTTTTATTTTGACTAACTCTTTATATACTTTTTCTTGTTCTCTTTTTAATTCTTCTAGTTTAATAAGTGTCACCTTGTCCACATCCTTTTTTAGTTAAAAAGAGCCTCTTTAATAGCACTAACCATTTTAGAGACTCTTTTTATTTTTATCTTTTCGACAAATTTTCTAAAGCTTTTTCTAATATTATTATAAACAACGGTTCCATTTCTAAAGTTTCCGGTTTATCTACTGCACTTCTATGTTTATCTACCAATTGTTGATTTACAATATCACAAATAACACTATAGTCAGAAGCAGTAAAGTTAATTTCAGCATATCCAAGGTCTTTACTTAATTGATTAAAAGTATTGACAAAATCCTTAAACATCGGACAATTACTATCAATTTTTACGATACTATTCCTTTCTACAAAATCATTTTTTGTAATTATCTGCCTGTCAACTTTTTGGTTATTTATTGTAAAAATTTCACCTGCTACAATATTATCATTAATTTTAGAAGTCTCAGTTGATATGTTTGAATTTTTAAACTTTAAAAGTTTATTTATCATGAAATTCTTAGTACTTTTATCTTTAGATATATTACCAGAATCCTTTGTAATATATGAATTACATACAAGACCATAAGCAACTTCTTGTTTTGGTAAATTTGTTTTATGTACCTCTGGTTTTCTATCCGTCATAGCCTCTTCAGTAATCTCATCTTTTGGTCCTGCCGCCAGCATGCCACTGATAAGCGAGTAAATCAATATATTACTTACTACATCAGAATATTTTCCTTTACCTGCCCAATCTAATAACTTAGAAGCATTTCCACCAACATAGCAGTTAGGCAAATCAACTTTTTCATCATACTCATCATTATTTTTTAAATACGTTATTATTGTGCCAGTATAATAAAATATACCAGCTAATGCAAAAGTTATGTCTCTTAAAATAGCCGAAACTGCTTCGTTCATACTTTTAATAGTAAGGCTATTGAAAATAAGCTGCTCATAATATTTTAATAAAGCTTCTATTTCCATATTAAAAGTACTTATATCAGCATTATTTACTCTCTCTAATTGCCCATTGTAGTCATCACTGTTAGAGCGAAGTAAAGATAAAAGTGCATTGTTATTTTGTTTTTTATTAAATAAATAATTATTTAATATTTTTCTGCCTGCGAAACGCAAAGAACACTGATAACGCATACCGCTTTTTTCCGAACCTTGCCAGATAGCAATATCAGTAGAACCGCCGCCAATATCAAAACACACTATACCGCGTTGAATAGCTGCCTCCATTTGTTTTGTAAAGAACTCAGCCATAGCAACACTTTCAGTCTTACTATTTATTTCATCAACACTTAATTTACTTATATTATGCAAGCATGGCAAAACTTGAGTTTCCCACAATTGTTTCATAGCATTATTTTGCTGCATAGTAAAAGCACTCGGATAAGAATAATTCCATTTTATAATTGTTGCACCTTTAACTATTACTTCTGCCATACATTGCATCGCAAACTGCATTAAAAATCCTGCCATATTATAGGCACCTGTTTGCTCATTCCATTTCATATCATCATGAAGATCATCAACGTTACCATCATCCTCAGCGGTTGTTTGAGAACCTTCTAAATAGTAAATATTTCCTCTTATTAATGGTTTGTTGAATTCCCCATCATAATTTCCTATAAAACTATGGAAAATACTTCTTATAGATGTACTATTATCATCAGGCTGTTCTTTTATAGAAAAGAAATTTCTCCTCAATTCTTCTTTATTATCAGCTTGACTATCAATTACAGAATATAATCTATTTTGAAAACGTATAATCTCGGGAGCATCTTCATTAATTGCGTAATATGCAACCGAATTAGTTGTTCCAAAGTCAATGCCAATTTTGCATTCTTTAGTACTCGTACTTCTCCGAACTTTTTGAGGTTTTTTTAACAAAATCAAACCTATTTCATCATTTTTATCTCCAGATGCTTCTTCTTTTACAGAATAACATACATATGCTTCAGGAAATTTGTTTCCTATTATTATCTCAGCATAAGTCATATTTGTCTCAATACAACGTGGCGTCACATTATCCCAATAAGGCTTTACATAAAATGTTTTTCTTTGCCATCCAATCGGTGCATCAAAAAATGAATAATATGCTTGCCAAGTCTCCGGCTCAGCCGTTTCAAAATTAGGCCAAATTTGAACAAGGGGCATATGTAAATAATCTTTTATTTCATCAGAAGAACGATGATAAATTTTGCTTATCTCAATCAAACGTTCGCTTCCAGCACCAGCAAGAGGCAATTTTAACTTTACTTCAATGTCACTACCTGTTTGTCCATCAGGTTGCTCTTTTACTTCGACACTAACATTCTTAGCAATCCAATCGGCATATAAATAATTTAACAAATTCTGTTTAATAGGCAGTATAACCCTCGCATCAGCGCCATCAATCCTTATGGGTAAGCTAACTAATGAATTAGAAAAACGATTATCTGTTCCATAACATATGCCTATTTTATCTGTAAAAAAGTCTTCTGAACTGCATAATTCTGCGTTGAATTGCGCTATATCAATACCATTTATAACTTTTTTATTTTCGCCAAATATTTGCCCACCAAAACACAAATTTGCTACAGCATCAAAAGTAGCCGTTCCTGCAACAACAATTTTATTAGCAGCTATATCCCACTGTTTATCCATTCCAGGCACTATTACCAGTAAAGTTTTTGCATTTGTACCTTTTTGATTTACCAGTTTAACAACAGAATCTTCGATACATTTTTCACTTAATACAGGCATAACCGGATAATCTATAAACTTATAAGCACCTTCTACACCTATACGATTTCCAAACACAATTCTTGTATCAGTATCATCAACAGCCAATTCTTCTCTAAAAGAATTCAATAAACCAAGTAATGTATTTTCTTTAACATCTAAATTTTTTATTGCATTGCCAATCCAATTTTTTAGTAAAACTTTCTCTGCATCACTCAAAAATTTAGTTGGGTCACTAATATCCCTATCATTCCACCACGAAATATTATTAACTATAATTTTATCTAACCCAACAGCCGGGCATAGCAATAAACCTGGCCATACAAATGCCAACGGCTTATTATTAATAGTAAAAATTTGCATTATACTATTTTGGTCCATGCCAAATTTTTTAAATTTTTCAGGTAAAAGTTTAGCTACAACTTGTTCAAATTTAGGTTCAGCACCTGTTAATTCGCTAGCATCAGGTACAATAAATTTTTCTAATTTTATATTTTTTAAGCCTCTGGCTTCGCGTAAAGCAATTATTGCTAAAATTCCACGCCATTCAGCCACAAATTTTTGATGTAAATGATGGCTTTCATCGCCAAGAATGGCTTCATACATAGCCGGGCGCGCCCAAATATCCGGTATCGAATTAATATCTGTTTTTGAATTAACCGCTACCTTTAAATCATCAACCAAATCACTTATTGTATTTTGGCTTTCAGAAATCCATTCTCCGCGCTTTGCAATAGCTACTTTATTTTCTTTTAAACTCGGCAACAAAGGTGTTGGCATTGATAACACTCCTATTTACAAATTTCGTACACAGCATTAAGCAAAATACCTATGCCATTATTATTTTCTACATTAGCATCTTTTACTGAATAAGCAGATAATTTCTGATTTATTACTTTATCAGTCAATACTTCATTAATATCCGGTCTTTTTACAATAGAGTTATAATCGAAATTGCCCTGCAATGCATTACTTTCAAATATTTGCGTATCAACTAAATCAATCTGACGTTTTTTATTATCAGTAATTTGTTTCAACCATCCAAAGAAAACATCACTATATTCTTTCATAGTAACAAAATCATTCCAGGCATCATTATCTGCAATATCTACATTACCAGCTTTTTGTAGTAACGTTTCTTCCCAAGCAATCCTCTTTTTACCAAATGCTTTGCTCCACAATCCTTTAGCTACAGGAATTTTTCTGTTATCTTCCAAAATTTTATATATAAAATTTTTATATATGCCTAAAAATTTTATATAATCCTGAAGTTTTTTCCTTACATCGGCATTGCAGTCCGGTAAATCTTCCCATTCAACTTTATTTGTTCCATCTGCACGAGCACACATTGGGCTTTCAAATTTAGAAAACTCTTTTTTATTAAAGAAATCCACTGCAGCTAATGCAGCATAAAGTTCAATAAAATTAGCCTCATTCTTTTGTGTTGTAGAACCCAAACTAAAATTGCCTACATCATTTAAATCATTATCACCAATTAAATATATTGACTTGAATATGTTATCCAAAAGGTCACTTTTGCGGTAATAATCTAAAGCAGCTTTAGTATTAATCATAAATTCTGATACCTTTGCCTGCATTTCTTTTTGCATTTCATCAGTAGATGGTGGAAATTGAAAATACGGTAAAACTAATACACCACCAATATTAGCAACAGATTTTCCATCCTCACCTTTTTTCAAAGAATTATGCAGTATTCTTGCAATTGTTGGAAAACCTGCTGCACCAGTACCACCAAATACAGACGCAAATAAAAATACACGGGCATCTTTATCCGTATTTATTTTTTGAGTTAAAGTTTTCCAAACTTTTGAATTTACTGTATCCATAGACTGGCTCATTACAGCAGCGCCAATAGCAGGATGCCCCCTGAAGCCTTTGTCTAAATCTGTTTTTCTTTCCTGTTCTGTAAATAAAGAATCATATAACAAACTTAACGATTTATATTCTTCTTTATTACTTAAACCAACTCGTTCAAATACAACATCTAAATTATCACAATCGTCTGGTACAGGAGACCAGGCTTCATTAATAATTATTTTATTTCTAAAAAGTCCATTATCGCCAAAATTTAAATTTTGTATTTTATTATACAGTTCTGCTGTTTCCTGCGTTTTAGTCAAATTTCCGCAAGATTTATCTGCATCAACAAATACTAACTCTACATCCTGACTATCTTTTAATAATCCTGCGCCATTGATATTTACAAAAGCTTCTAAACATCTGGCACCTGTTCCGCCAATACTAATTAAATAATAACTCATTCTGTTGACACCTCATTATTTTATTAATGAATTAACCCACTAAGAGGTGGAATATATTTGCTTGCATTTGCCGGAGCAAACAAAGAAGATAAATAATACAGCAAAGGTGCTAAAAGTATAATAAATACACTTGCCAAACCTGCTCCTTCTACAAAGTCAGGCATAACTAAAAATTTAACAGCAACACTAAAAACAATACTTACAATCCAGATAATACCAAATTTAATACCTAAACTGGACTTTCCATCATAACTATTACCAATGCTAAACCAAACAGCCGAACATACAAAACCTAAAAGGCTGCTTATAAGTCCACTTATATAATATTCATTTAGCCATTCATCAATTTCCGTGCCAGGATAAGGAACAATCGTATCATTTAAAACAAAAATTCCATATACATAGCAAAACATTAACCATAAGAACACTAAAAGACCTGCTGTAATTACAAAAAATTTACCCCAACTCATTGTTAAACACTCCTCTTAAATTTATTTTTTTGCATCTAAATAAACATATAAATCATAAAAACCAGGCGTATTCATTTGATAATTCAAATTCGCTAACATTTCGGTAAATTTAGAAATATTTAAAGTTTTTGAACCTATATCAGATAAATTACTTTCAGCAGAAATTTGGTTATCATCAACACTCCATTCATTAAAAACTTCCATGCTTTCAATATATTCATCCTGCTCTGGAACTATTGCGACATTTACTCTGTAAACCCCCTCTCTTTTATTTATGCCTAATGGATCAATTTTCAGAGTAACCGGAATTTTTATTGTATTATTTTCTACTTTTAAATCATCTGTTTCACCAACAATAAAGTTTTTAGCGCTTATTTCTTTAAAATCATAATTTGCTTTGACTTCATTTTTGCTCTTGCCTGTTACTTTATCCAATAAATTACCGTTTTCTTTCTCTTTATTGGAATCAGTATTTTCCCACTTTTCTACCTTTTGTATAACAACACTATACTCATCCGGACATGCTGCAATAACACCATTGGATTGTAAAACTAAATCCGCTTTTGATTTTCCTTCATCTAAATTAAGTCTAAATTGAAGATAGCTGTTATCCTCTAACAAATTAGAAATTTTCGCCATCTGTTTCAATTTTTCACCGTTTTCTTTAATATTTTTATTATTTGTATCCTGCTCAAAATAATTACCAATACCTATATTTTTAGAATACATTACTATCTTTAATTCTTTTTTATTTTCATTATTTTTCTTATATGCTTCTGTAAAACTTCTTACATCCACTTCATTTCCCAAAACTAAAATGTAAAAAGGCCTATAAGAAGAAGTGTCATCATTGCTTACATAATCAACATAAGACTGATTTTTACCTATATCATATATTCTTCCGTTAAATTGGCTTTTAGCACCTATTATAGCAATAGCTTTATTATCATTTGAAACATATTTTTGTTTTATTGATAACATCAAACTTTCAATATCCTGATTAGTTTGGAATAAATCAGTAACTATAATATTCAGTTTATTCAAATCAGTATCGTTAATAACATTTTGCAAATTAGTATTAACTTGTTCATAAAATACAGGTTTATCACTTTGTAAAAATTGTTCTCTGTTTAAAATTTGATAACTATCGCCAAATTTAATATATTGTACAGTTTCTTTTTTCCACGTGCTTGCAATAGTTCTTTCTAAATCTTTTAACGAATCAGAATATACCGTTGTCGTCGGATAATTTACATATCCAGCCATAGAATATGTACCATCTATATATATGTCAGCATTTATCTCATCTGTTTTTACGGCTTTAGTGACCTCTGGCGCATCTACAACAGTACGTTTTTCGCTGCACCCAAATAAAGACATTGTAAATAATATCGTCAGCATAAATACTAATATCTTTTTGAACATTTTAACTCCACCTAACCATAATTAATTTTTCGATATTTTACAAATTGTTCATTATTTAAAATTATATACCACATTTTAAATTCTGTCTGCGACAACAAAACGTATACTTTATCGTGTTTCCAATAGTTTTTAACTTATACTAAATATAGGTGATTTTATGGATAAAAACAAAATCGGAGAACGTATAAAATACGAACGCCAACGCTTAGATTTAAGCCAATTAGAACTTGGTAAGTTAATTGGCGTTTCAAAACAATGTATTTCCGGTTGGGAAACTGGCAGGACAACTCCTGATTCAATTACACTAAACAAAATTGCTAAAATTTTTAATTTAGACGTAAATTATTTTTTAGAAGAAAATATATGCGATATTAATTATGCCAAAAAAAGCTGTGAAAAGTACCCCAATCTTACGGAAAAAGAACTGCAAATCATCAGCAAACTACGTTCCATGCCAGCTAAACGAAGACAAGCTTTTGAAATTTTGTTAGACATACGTGATGAAAATACAGTTAATTAAGAAAAAAATAAACACCTAAAGCTATAATTGCTTTAGGTGTTTATTTTTGTTATTTAAGCCTTATCAGTAAAAAAACAGGCTGGCGAAAACCACGCTTTTTAAATACCCCAATAAATAGGAGCGTTCCAGTTTGCTTTCAAACTCGCTTTCCGTCATGTCGCCCTTGATAATTACGCGCCCGATTTCCATCGGATGGTTTTCCACCCAGTTTTTATCAACGGCGCCGTTTTTGCCAGTAACGGCATAATTATAACCGTACTTCTGCGCTGCAGCAATTACTTTTTCGTCATATTTGCCGTTGGGATACGAAAGCAGATGCACATAATACATATCAAATTCCTTTTTTAAAAAGAATTTGGAACTTGAAAGCTCCCACGCAAAATATTTGGGGTCAATATCCGTTAAAATATTGTGGTTGATTGTATGGGAAGCCAAATCGTTGCCTGCGCGAATCAGCTCCGTAATTTCGTTATGCCCCATGTAATTGGGCTTGCCTATTTTAGACTGCACTATAAAAAACGAAGCATTGGCATTATATTTTTTCAGCAGCGGAAAAACATTGGTGTAATTATCCATATAGCCGTCGTCAAAAGTAAGCACAACCGCTTTGCCCATGTCTTTTCCGTTTTTAAAGCCGTCTATCATCTGCTCCATTGAAAGCATGCGGTAGCCGTTATTATGAAGATACTCCAGCTGTTTTTCAAAAACTTCGGTTTTGATTATTACTTCGGCAGGCCATTCATCGCTGCCGCCGACGGAGTGATATTCCAAAACCGGCACTGCATTTTTGCGGTATTCGCTGTAACCGTCATAAAAAGGCTTCGCCGCCGCTGCCGCAGCAACAACAAGCACCAGCAGAACTATTTTAATCCACTTGCTCTTTATTTTTATCATTAATTTCCAGCCCCAGTTCTTTTGCAATTTGCTGTAATTTTTTCAGCCTGTGGTTAAGGCCGGATTTACTTATTTTGCCGTTAGCGGCTTTTGCAAGTTCTGCCAGTGAAGCGTCCGGGTTTTCAAGGCGCAGTTCTGCCGTTTCGCGCAGTGCGGCAGGCAGCTTGCCAAAATGCCCCTTCTTTTCCAGATATCGGATGCTTTCAAGCTGTTCAACCGCAGCCTGCACAACTTTATTCAAATTGGCCGTTTCGCAGTTTACAACGCGGTTAACATTATTGCGCATTTCTTTAACAATACGCACATTTTCAAACTCCATCAGTGCATTATGCGCGCCGATAACCGAAAGAAAGTCAATAATGCTGTTGCCTTCCTTCATGTAAACAATAAAATCATTTTTGCGGTCGGTAATTTTTGCCGGCAGCGAAAAACCGTGCATTACCTTTACAATGCTTTTGGCCAGTTCTTCGTTTTCCGTTACCACTTCCAAATGATAATCGCTTGAAGGCTTGCTTACGGAACCGCCAGCCAGAAACACTCCGCGCAGGAACGACCTGCGGCAGCAGGATTTTGCAAGCAGTTTGTGCCCTTCCGCAATGTCGCTGTAAGGCAGAAGCTGTAATTCATGCAGCGCTTTGCCTGCTTCTTTGGAAGGAATAACCCTGACCTGATAGCGGTTGTTCTTTTTTAAACGGCGCGAGCGCGTAATGACAACCTCCGTCTGCACATTGTAATTGCTTTTTAACATTTGCAGCATACGGCGTGCAAGGGCAGCATTTTCGGTAGAAAAATGGATGCCCATATTGCGCCCCTGCAAAATAACGGCGCCGCTTACACGCAAAAGCCCCAAAAGTTCTGCTCTTTCGCAGCATTTTTTAGAAACTTCAAGACGTGACAATTCGTTTTTTACTTCGTTGGAAAATGACATTGCCTTACCCTTTTACACCGATTTATTTTTTAATTTGCGCATGCTCTGGCGCATAAAGAAGTAATCGAAAAAGCGGAAGCCCTTGCCGAACAGACGCAGTCGGTAAATAAGCGAAATAACTGCCTGCGCAAGCTTCTGCGGGTTATGCCTTACCAAATCCTTATTGCTGATAAGGCTCTTTGGCACAACCTTAATGCCGAGGCGTTCAATCTTTTTAATATCCGGCGTAACCGGAATGGAGCCTTTTAACTGATACTGCGCAAGCTGCGTTTCCGTAACGTTCTGGTCATTAACGATAACGTAATCCAAAAACTGCGCGCCTGCATGGGTAATAAGCGCCTGCACATGCTCAAAAGCACCGTAGCCGTCTGTTTCGCCAGGCTGCGTCATTACATTGCAGACATAAATTTTTACAGCGTCCGACCGCAGCACGGCTTCACGGATTCCTTCCACCATGAGGTTAGGTATTACGCTTGTATAAAGGCTGCCCGGTCCCAGAATCAGCACATCTGCCTTCATAATTGCATCAACGGCGCTGCTTGTGGCCTGCACGTTTGAAGGTTCAATGCCAACGCGGCGTATACGTTTATGTGCTTTTGGTATTTCCGATTCGCCTTCTATTAACGTGCCGTCCGTCATTTCCGCTTTCAGGCGGATATCGCTCAGCGTAGAAGGAATTACCTTGCCGCGCACGTTTAAAATCTGGCTTGTTGCTGCAAGGCCTGCTTCCATGCTGCCTTCGGCTTCTGCCATGGCGGCAATAAAAAGGTTGCCGAAGTTGTGCCCTGCAAGAGGTGAACCGTCGTTAAAACGGAACTGCATAATGCGTTCCATCAAAGGTTCACGGTCTGCCAGCGCTACAAGGCAGTTGCGCAAATCGCCTGGCGGAATAATGCCCATTTCCTTGCGCAGACGCCCGGAAGAACCGCCGTCATCAGCCACGGTAACAACGGCATTGCAGTTGCTTGTAATATATTTCATGCCGCGCAAAAGAGTGGAAAGCCCCGTGCCGCCGCCGATAACGGTAATGGCAGGGCCGCGCCCAAGTTTCCTCTGCGTAAAGATTTTTTCCATTAAAGATGAATTGTTGTCCGGCAGAACTGCTTCCACAACGGAACGGATAACGCGCCTTGTTGCATATATCATGACAAAGCCGCCGATGCACAGGAATAAAAAGCCTCCCAGCATGGAAACCGTATTGGAATATTTACCGGTTGTAAGATAGGCCATGCGGAACATTAATTCTTCAACATAGCCCATGAACTGATAATTAAAAAATAATGCCAGCCCAAGCGCACAGCATAAAACGCCCACTGTAAACAGCAGCAGCCAGCGTTTTAAATTCATGCCCGGGCACAGCCAGCTAATCCAGCCCATAATAGCCTCCTTCAGCGGTTTTTTAGCCTTAAATCGCGGTGGCTTAACAGAACTTTATAGCCCTGCCTGCGCAGAAACTCCGCCAGCTTATTGGCAATATAAACAGAGCGGTGCTGTCCGCCGGTGCAGCCAACGCTGATTACAAGCTGGCTTTTGCCTTCCGCCACGTACTGCGGCAAAAGCATTTCCAGCAAATCTTCTTCTTTTGCCAAAAACTGCTGCGTCTGCGGATAATGCTCTATAAACTGCGCAACCGGTTCATCATTGCCGGTTAACATCCGCAGGTCGTCTTCATAAAAAGGGTTCGGCAAAAAGCGCACGTCAAGCACCATATCGCTGTCAAGCGGCAGTCCGTGCTTAAACCCGAAAGACTGCACCGTCACCGACATGGGTTCGCCCGTTCCGCTTACGGAAAACAGCTCGCGGATTTTGTTTTTCAATGCGTCGGCGCGCATATCGGTAGTGTCGATAATATACGTTGCACGGTCTTTGATTTTTTGCAGGCTGCTGCGCTCGTAGGCAATACTTTCACTTAACGTTCTGCCCTGCCCCAAAGGATGGCGGCGCCTTGTTTCCTTGTACCTTCTTATCAGCACCGCATCGGAAGCGTCCAGAAACAGCACTTCATACGAATAGCCGTTTAAACGCAGTTCGTCCAAAACTTCTGCCAGTTTGTCAAAAAAACGTCCGCCGCGTATATCAACAACTATTGCCGTGTTGCGCGGCGCGGATGCCTGCCTTGACAGTTCCGCAAATTTGGTAATCAGCGCCGGCGGCATATTGTCAACGCAAAAATAGTTCATATCCTCAAGCGTGCGGATAGCCTGCGTTTTGCCCGCGCCCGACATACCGGTTATTATTAAAAATTTAGATTCCTCCATTATCATCACCGCCAAAACTTGCTGTGTATCATTTTTATTATACCATACACCTGCAACAAAAAATAAAAATAAAAGGCGCCCTGTAACAAGAGCGCCGGAAATGGAGGCTGATTAAAAAGCGCAAGGGTCGGAAAAATCAACTTTACTGCCGCCTGCAATTTTCTCAAATACTTCCGCCATGGATTTTTCAAGCATGCCGAGCATTTCTTCAATCTGCTCAGCCGTGCTTGCCAGAGGCGGCATAAAAATAATTACATCGCCGATATTGCGGACAATCAAACCATATTTGCGTGCATTCTGGCAAATGCCGCCGGCAATTAAAAGTGCCGGGTCAAACGGAACTTTGTTTTCCTTATCGCGCATAAGTTCAATGCCCGCCAGCATGCCGCACTGCCTTGCGTTGCCAACATACGGCATTTTTCCGAATTTTTCCATATATTTTTCAATAACTGCCATTTTGGGAGGCAAACCTGCAATAACTTTGTCTTTGGCAAAAATTTCAAGCCCTGCCAGACCTGCCGCACACGCCAGCGGGTTGCCGGTATAGGAATGCCCGTGGTAAAAAGTTTTGTATTCTTCAGGCTCGCCCAAAAAGGCATTGTAAATTTCATCCGTAACCATGGTTGCGCCAAGCGGCAGGTAACCGCCTGTAATGCCCTTGGACATGCACATTAAATCAGGCAGTACGCCTTCATGTTCGCAGGCAAACATTTTGCCGGTACGCCCAAAGCCGGTAGCAACTTCATCCACAATTAACAGTACGCCGTATTTTTTTGTAAGCTCGCGCACACCCTTAATATAGCCCTTCGGCTGCATAAGCATGCCTGCGGCAGCCTGCACCAATGGTTCAATAATCATGGCTGCAACGTGGCTGGCATTTTCTTTTAAATAAGTTTCAAGCTCGTCAAGCAGATATTTTAAAAATTCTTCTTCGGTTTTAAGGCCCAGTTTGCTGTGATAAAAAGACGGGCAGGTCATTTTTTTAGTGGCAAACAAAAGCGGTTTGTAAACTTTATGGAACACATCGATATTGCCGACGCTTACGGCGCCTACCGTATCGCCGTGGTAAGAATCGCCGAGATTGATAAACTGCTGCTTTTCGGGCCTGCCTTTAAACTGCCAGTACTGAAAAGCAATTTTAACGGCAGCTTCAACCGCGGTAGAACCGTCATCCGAATAAAAAACTTTATTTAATCCTTCCGGCGTAATTTCCACCAGTTTTTCCGCAAATTCTGCCGAAGGCTGGTTAATAAGCCCCAGCAAAGTAGAATGGGAAATTTTGTCAATCTGCGCTTTAATGGCGTCATCAATTTCTCTGCGGCGGTGCCCGTGAATATTTACCCACAGGCTGGAAATACCGTCATAATAGCCGCGCCCTTCGGTATCGTACAGTTTTACGCCATCGCCGCGTTCAATAACAAGCTGCGGGTTTTCAACCCAGCCTTTCATTTGCGTAAAAGGATGCCAGATATATTTTTTATCGAGTTCTTCCCATTTATTCATTTTCGCCATCTCCCAAAAGTTTATAAATGCGCTGTAAATCTATGTTCTCCGCGGCAATTTTACCAGCTTCAAGCATATCCGGGCCGGTTAAAAGCTTTTTATTTAAAACCGGCAGCCTGCCCAAAACAGGCAGCCCGGTTAATTTTTCGTAATAATAGAGGTTGCTGCGCTCCAAAACACCGGCATTTTCCTCGTCCCAGCCGTTAACAATAAAGCCCAGTACCTTCAAGCCTTCGTGCTGTGCGTAATAAGCGCTTAAAACAGCGTGGTTAACATTGCCCAAAAGCGGTTTAACAACAATTATTACCGGCAGCTTCATATCGCAGAAAAAATCTTTTACAAGGTAATTATCAGTAAGCGGTGCGGAAATTCCGCCCACGCCTTCCACAACAGTCAGTTTATGGGAGTTTATCATCTTCGCCGCCGCTTTTTTCATGACGGCAGGCTCTAATTTAACGCCCGCAAGTTTGGAGGCTTCCGCCGGTGCCAACGCCGCTTCCAAAACATAAGGTACAACCTCGTCGTGCTGAGCCATTGTAAGCCCCGCACCTTTAATAAGCAGTTCCGCATCTTCCGAAACAAGCCTGCCTTCTGCAGTACGCACGCAGCCGGAGGCCGCCGGTTTAAACACGCCCATATCAAAGCCCAAATATTTAAACCCTGCTGCCAGGCAGGAACTTACTACCGTTTTGCCAAATTCTGTATCCGTTGCGGTTATACCGATTGCTTTCATGCCAAAACCTTCTTTCGTTTTACGCATTTAATCCACGCCATATTCTGCCCATAGTTTTTGCGGCCTGCTTAATTTCTGCTTTCGTATGCGCAGCCGTTACCGTTACACGCAGGCGGCTTGTGCCTTCCGGCACCGTCGGTGGGCGTATTCCCGAAACCATAATGCCTGCCTCCAAAAGTGCCGCCATAAAGTGCATGGTTTTTTCGCTGCTGCCGGTAAGCACCGGCACTATGGGAGTTACGCCGTTGATTATCTCAAAGCCTTCATCATGCAGCAGCCTGCGCATTAAGGCCGCATTTTCTTTCAGCCTGCCAACATATTGTTCCGGATTTTGCCGCAGCAGACGCAAAGCCGCCAGAGCCGCCGCCGTTACACAGGCAGGCAGTGCGGTAGAAAAAATAAACGGGCGCGATTTATTGATAAGATATTCAATAATTGTTTTGCTGGCAGCCACGTACCCGCCTTCCGCCGCCAGCGCTTTGCTTAATGTGCCAACCTGCAAATCAATTTTGCCCGGCATGTTGTAATAAGCCGCCGTGCCGCTGCCGTCCGCACCTATAACGCCAACTCCGTGGGCGTCGTCAACCATCAGGCAGGCTCCGTATTTTTCTTTCAGGCGCACAAGCTCCGGTAAATTGGCAATATCGCCGTCCATGCTGAAAACGCCGTCCGTAACTATAAAACGCTCGCCAGCGGCAGGAGTTTCTTTAAGCAGGCGTTCCAAATCCTGCATGTCGTTATGTTTGTAAACAGTAACCTGCGCACGGGCAATGCGGCAGCCATCAATAATGCTGGCATGGTTCAGCTCGTCGCTGAAAACAATATCGCCCGGTTTAACCAGGGCAAACAGCACACCTAAATTGGTCATGTAACCGGTATTGAACACCAGCGCGCTTTCGGTGTGTTTAAATTCCGCCAGTTCTTTCTCCAGTTCGCCGGTTTCAAACGCCGCGCCAGTTGTAAGGCGACTGCCCGTGCTGCCGGTTCCCCAGCGTACCGTTTCTGCCGCAGCCCGCTGTACCTCCGGCGCATGGGTAAGCCCAAGGTAGTTATTGCTTGCAAACACAAGATATTCCTTGCCGTTTTCATCTTCGGCGCGTACCGAGGTTTTAAAGCGTAGCCCGTCAACCGTGCGCCTTAATCCTTTGGCATAAGTTTCCTCCAGTTCTTTCTGCAGCCGTTCTGTCAGCATGTCAGCGCCTCCCCGGTTTGTATCATCACTACCTGTTCTTCAAGGTAATTAATCAATTCTTTCATATCCGTACCCGGACGAACAAAAAATACCCTGCCGCCAATACCGCTACCGCGTTCCTTCATTACAGGTATGCGGCGGTAGCCATAAAGCGGCGAGGCAACATAGCCTGTAACATAATATGGGTCATCCGACCAGCACAGCTCCGCAACCATGCCTTCTGCCCCGGCAACCTTGGATGCCAGCACCAGCGCTTCGCGCACATGGTCGCCTGTCAGCCCGCGCGCCTGCATATATTCATCATAGCCGCGGCTGTTTACGCAGTCCATTTTGCTGGCACGCACGCCGCGCTCGCCCATGCCGTCAATACGCATTCCGCTTTCACAATCCACAACAATGGCACCGCGCATGCTGTCATGCAGGTTTTCAAGCATTTCCAGCCCTTTAAGGGCGGCTTTGGGCTTCACTCCGGCTCGCTCAAGCTCGGAAACTGCCGCCCGGTGCCCTTCCTGCGGCGTTTTTACCGGGCAGGTGCTGAAACTTAACAGCGGCTTATAAACAATATCCTGCGGCTTTATTTCTTCCACTTTTAAGCTGATAAAATCCGCTCGTCCGCGTTCATGCTCGCGTGCCCGGTGCAGCATGGTAAGCACGGCATAATCAAGCTGTTCTTCCGGCAAAATGCGCTCCGCACCGGAAATATGCCTGCCGCCTTCTTCATGCGCTCCGCCCTGTGCCGAACGCATTTTTACACTGTAAAGCATAGCTCTCACCCCTCACAAAACCGGATGCGTTACAGTACGTCCCAAATCTTTAATCATTACTTTGTCGGCTTCCGGGCTTCTGCCGCCGGTAGTTAAATAACCGCCGACCATAATGCCGTTCAGCCCGCCGTTTAACGCCAGACACTGCAAATCGCGCAGGTTAACCTCACGCCCGCCTGCTGTACGGATAAGCGCTTTCGGCAATATAAAACGGAAAACCGCGTAAGCACGCAGAATTTCCAAAGGTTTTAAAGGTTTGTTGTTTTCAAACGGAGTTCCCGGAATAGGCGTCAAGAGATTCAGCGGCACACTGTCGATGCCAAGGCGTTTCAGTTCAAACGCCATTTCCACACGCTGCTCCGGCGTTTCGTTCAACCCGAAAATACCGCCGCTGCAAACACGCAGGCCTGCTTTTTGCGCGTTATGGATGGTAAACATTTTATCTTCATAGGTATGGGTGCTGCAAATATCGGGGAAATGGCTGGGCGCGGTTTCCAAATTTGAATGGTAGCGCGTTACGCCAAGCTCTTTCAGTTTAAAAGCCTGCTCCTCCGTTAAAATGCCCAAAGAACAGCAAACCTCAATGCCCACTTCTTCTTTAATGCGTTTCAAGGCTTTGCAGATGTTGTCAAAATCATCAGCTTTGCTCTGCCCTCTGCCGCTTGTAACAATCGAAAACCTTACTGCACCTGCGGATTTGGCTTTTTGAGCAGCGTCAACAAATTCCTGCTCGCTCAGCAGCGGATATTCTTTAACACCGGTATGATAATGAGCGGACTGCGCACAGAATTTGCAATTTTCCGGGCAGCGCCCGCTGCGGCCGTTAATAATAGCGCAGCAATCGACAGCATTGCCGTTATATTTCTGGCGGATTTTATCTGCCATTGCCAAAAGCAGCATTGTATCGTCATCACTTACATTTATTAAGCGTTCTGCCTCGGCTCTGGTTACTTCTCCGCCGTTTAAAACTTTATCAGCCACTTCAATAATAAAATTCATAATAATTTTGCCCTCCATTTACGTAAACCTAGTTATTTATTTTGGTTAACAATCACATTATACAACGTTAACTTTTCTTTGTAAACAGGTTTACCATAAATTTAAAAGGGTTTACCGAAGTTTGCATAAAAAATTAACGGCTCTGCTTTTAAACAGAACCGTTTGCATGAATTATTATTTTTAACCTATATATTCGCTTGCTGCAAGTGCGGCAACAGTACCGTCTGCCGCAGCAGTTGTAAGCTGACGCACTCTTTTAGTGCGTCCGTCACCTGCGGCAAAAATGCCCGGGCAGCTTGTTTTGCAGTCCTCACCGGCAACAATATAGCCGCCTGCATCAACCTCAACAACATTTTTAAACATACCGTTTTCCGGCATCTGGCCGATAGCTACAAAAACTCCGTCCACGGCAAGTTCCGATTTTTCGCCGGTAACTTTGTTTTCCAGTTCCAGCCCTTCAAGGCGCTTATCACCTTTCAGCCCCGCTACAACGGTATCGAGAATAAACTCAATATTTTCGGGTTTATGAACCTTTTCTACCAGCTGTTTTTCGGCACGGAATTCCTGCCTGCGGTGAATAAGGTAAACTTTTTCAGCAAGCTGCGAAAGCACAACCGCATCATCCAGCGCAGTGTTGCCGCCGCCGATAACGGCAACTGTTTTGCCTTTGTAAAAAGCGCCGTCGCACGTAGCACAGAAGGAAATGCCGCGTCCTACAAATTTTTCCTCACCGGCAACGCCAATCGGCCGCGGGCGTGCACCGGTTGCGATAATAACGGCTTTGGCATCATAATGCCCGTTTGCCGTAAGCACGCGTTTAAAGCCGTCTGCATTTTCAATGCCGGTAACTTTTTCGTACACAAACTCAGCACCAAATTTTACAGCCTGTTCATACAGCGCCGTTGCAAATTCAAAACCGGCAATATTATCAAAGCCCGGAAAATTCTCCACATGGCTGGTATTAATAATCTGCCCGCCGTGAATGCTCTGTTCCAGCACCTTAACACTGCGCCCGGCACGCCCGGCATAAACGGCAGCCGTCATTCCGGCTGTGCCGCCGCCGATAATAATAATATCCGTCATTTTATCAGCCATAAAAACACCTTATTTCAGCATATCCAAAATTACAGGTTTCGGCATAACGCCGCTCACGCTTTTAACTGCTTCTCCGTTTTCAAAAACAATAAAAGTAGGCACAACTTCCACGCCATATTCGGTTGCCAGCGCCTCAGCCTGGTCAATATCAACCTTGCACACCTTAACATCTGCCAGTTCGTCTGCCAGCTGGTCAACAATCGGGCTCATCATACGGCAGGGGCCGCACCAGGTTGCAAAAAAATCTACCAAAACCTTGCCTTTTGCTTCCAATACTTCCTGTTTAAAATTTTCTACGCTTAAATGTAATGCTGCCATTTATATCACTCCTTAAAAAATTATCTTATCTCATGGTTTAATCATAGCATTTTTTGACCTTTTGTTCAAGGAGAAAAGCTGTAAATTAAAGCAAAATTACAAATAATTCACATTTGCAGTAAATAATTTTTATTATAATCAGGCAAAAATAAAACCCCAAAGCCAAAAACTTTGGGGTAATAAGCAAAATTACATAGCTTCTTCAACCGGATATACGCTGATTTGGCGTTTATCGCGGCCTTTGCGTTCAAATTTAACGCGGCCTTCAACCATTGCATAAATGGTGTAATCTTTGCCCATGCCTACATTGTTGCCGGGATAGAAGCGGGTACCACGCTGACGAACGATGATGCTGCCTGCGGTAACGAGCTGGCTTTCATGTGCTTTGGTGCCGAGGCGCTGAGAGTTGGAGTCACGTCCGTTGTGGGAGCTGCCGGTACCTTTTTTATGAGCATGTAATTGAAGAATCAGTTCAAACATCGGTATTCACCTCCTGGTGTCTTTCACTTTGACATACTGCGGAAACTGCCGTTCTACACTCTGCAATGCCAGAACCATTGTTTCAAGTATTGCCTGTGTATTGCTGTCCGCCCGGTCAAGTTTTAATGTAAAGATGCCGCTTTCTTCATCAACTGTGTACTGCGGCTTAAGTTTTAAATAACGCTCCAAACCGATAAGCGGAGCCTGAGTCAGTATGGAAACCGAATTGCAGACAAGGTCGTAACCATCCTCTTCTGCCGCTCCGGCATGCCCTGCTACCTCATAAGAAGTAATATTTCCGTTTTTATCACGGTAAATACTGACTTTAACCATTATGCTTCAATTTTGGAGATTTCTACTTTAGTAAACGGCTGACGGTGGCCCTGGCGTTTACGGTAGTTGGATTTAGCTTTGTATTTGAAAACGAGGATTTTTTCGCCTTTGCCCTGCTCTACAACTTTAGCAGTAACTTTTGCGCCTTCAACTACAGGCTGGCCGATTTTAACATCAGCATCGTTAACTACGGTAAGAACTTCGTCAAATACTACTTCGCTGCCAGCTTCTGCATTCAGTTTTTCAACGTTCAACACATCGCCTTCAGCAACACGGTACTGTTTACCGCCGGTTTTAATAACTGCGTACATTTATTTGCACCTCCCTTGTTATATACTCGCCAAATACGGTACTCCATCCGGAGTTTACGAAACCTCTCTGCGCGGTTGGGGACAGACTCAATCAGTCTATACTGGAATAATTTACCACACCGGGCGTTATTTGTCAACACCGGTGTTGTCCAAAAGTGAAAAAGTTTCAAGCTGCAAACGCGGCTCTGCCGTTACGGCAAGCGTGCAGTTCAGTTCTTTTTCCCACTGGCGTATAACTTTATGGTTAAGCCATTCGGCAAGCCACGGGCTGACCATAATTAAAATGCTGCGCGGCGCACATGGCTTGGCCAGAAGCGTACGCAGGCGGCGTTTTATTTCAAGCCCTACCGTTTCCTGCGACTGCACCCTGCCGCTGCCCTGACAGACCGGGCACGGCGCATAAAGCACTGCCGAAAGGTTCTGACGGGCTTTTTTGCGGGTTATTTCCACAAGGTTAAGCACCGTCATATCCTGCACGCAGGGTTTCATTTTATCGGCACGCAGCGCCTGCTGCAAACGTTCCTTTATTTCTTCGCGGTATTCTTTTTTATCCATGTCGATAAAATCCACCACAATAATGCCGCCAATATCGCGCAGTCGCAGCTGGCGTGCTATTTCGTCCGCCGCCTCACGGTTAATCTGCATTACGGTTTCCGCCAGGTTCTCGCGCCCGCTGAAATGTCCGCTGTTAACATCTATAACGGTCATAGCTTCCGTATAATCTATAACAAGGTAGCCGCCGCTAGGCAAATCAATACGCCTGTCGCTGATGGAAGCAATATCGTCGCTTAAACGGTAGTATGAAAAAATATCGGTCTGCTTGTCATGCAGCAGCAGTTTGCAGCTTCTGCTTTCGGCAATATTCTGCAAAAGTTCCTGCAAACGCCCGTAAACAGCCGGGCTGTCTACAACAACTTCATCAATACAGGCATTAAGATAGTCGCGTACAATACGTACGGAAATATCAAGTTCGCGGTGCAGCACCTGCGGCGAGCGTGCAAGCTTGGCGCGTGCCTGTATAATCTGCCAGTCTGCCATAAGCTGCTGCAAATCAGCACGCAAAACTTCTTCCGGCATACCGGCAGCATTAGTGCGCATAACCGCGCCCGCCGCCCCGTTTGTCACTTCATCGGCAATTTTCTTCAGGCGGCTGCGTTCGGCGCTGTCGGTAATTTTACGCGAAATACCGGTATAATTTGCTTCCGGCAGCAGCGCTGCATACCTGCCGGCAAGCGATATATCAAGCGTTGCCGTAGGGCCTTTGCTGCCGCGGGCGTCCTTGGTTATTTCAACCAGCACGCGCTGTCCTTCGGTAATGCCTGTTTTATCGCCCAAATACAAAAAAGCGTTCTTATCAAGTCCAATATCTATAAAAGCCGCCTGTATGCCGCGCACCACATTGCACACGCGCCCCAGAAAGATGCTGCCGACAAGCTGCGCACTGTTATTGCGCTCAACAACATATTCCATCAAACGGCTGTTTTCCACAATGCCCATGCGGGTTTCTTCCGGGTTAACAGCCGAAATAATTATTTTAGCCGTCATCAGCACCCTCTTTCTTTAATCTTTGCGCCGTTAATGCGTTCCGCGCACCACGTCAATACCGGCAGCAGTAAATTTATCTTCCAGTTCTTTAATTACCGGGCAGATTACACGGTTGCCGTTTTCATCTTTCGGCATGGTGCAGTTGCTTAAATGCAATGCATCCGGCTGCATTTTTATAATGCGTTCAACTTTTTTGTTAATGCCTTCCTGGTTAGGCAGTTTATTTTCGCCGCAGCCGTTGCAGGTAAAAACGGCTGCAGCCTGCAAAGTTTCATCGCCATAACGTTCAAACGCGCCTGTTTTTTCGTTTAACGCACGCAGGCAGCCGCTGCCCGTGCAGGATGCGCTTACTCTGAGGCAGCGCAGTACAGCAATTTTTTTCATTTTATTCCTCCATAAAATCAAACATCATTTAAATTTTTATCAGCCAGCCGTTTTTTTACGGCATCAGAAAGAAGCGCATAACATACAGAGCATAGCGGCACGCTGATTATCATGCCCGTAATGCCAAACAACCCGCCGCCAACAGTTACAGCAGCCAAAACCCATAGGCCCGATAAGCCTACCGACTTGCCAACTACACGGGGATACAAAATGTCACCTTCAATGCGCTGCAAAACAATAAAGAAAATTATAAACGGCAGCACTTTTTCCGGCTGAGAAATAAGTATAAAAACACAGCCGATAACGGCGCTTACCATTGTGCCGATAATAGGCACCAGAGCCAGAAAAGCTACCAGTGCAGAAATTACAAGCGCATAAGGCATACTTAAAATAAGCATACCAGCAAAGCACATCAGCCCAAGCAAAAATGCTTCCAAAAGCTGCCCGCCCACAAAACCGGCAAATACTTTTTTAGAAAGTGAAGCGGCATTAAGCCAATATCCGGCATTTTCCCTGCTGCAAAACGCATATACAGCGCGGCGCCCGCTGTGCGCCAGGCGTTCTTTATCCAGCAAAATATAAATGGCAAATACCACGCCGATAACTACGTTGGTAACAGTACCGACAAAAGATGTGGTCATATTCCATGTGCGTGAAAGCAGCGTTCCCTTGTTGCTCTCCCAAAAAACAATAGCCGCATTGGTCAGTTTTTTCCATTCCTGCTGAATATAGGCAATATCATTATCAGATAAATTCCATACAGCTATCCGCTCATGCAGATAAACGTTAAACCGCGTCAGCGCTTCAGGCACTTTGGCAGCCAGTACTTTAAGGCTGTTGTGCAGTTCCGGCACAACATTAATAAATAAAAGTACAACAATGCCTGTTATCAGCGCAAAGCTGAGCGTAAGGCAAACCGGACGTTTAGCAGCGTTAAACCTGCCTTTAAACGCAATTTGCCAGCCTGTTTCCAAGTGGGCAAGCAGTACATTAACAACAAAAGCGATAGCGCCGCCCAAAATAAAAGGCATTAAAATATTAATTGCGCTGCCTAAAATTTTTAATGTTATTTCATAATTCCACAAAGCCCATATTAAAATTATTGCGGCGAGCCATTCCCGCCAAAGTGGTTTTTGCATAATTATCTCCGCTTAAGTTTAATAAGCTAATTGTAACATAAAAAACTGCTTCTGCAAAATAAAAGCTAAAGCATGCGCACCAAGATTGTACAAAACGCTTAATTGTGGTATAATGCAAATGTTATAGTGCGCCTGTAGCTCAGTGGATAGAGCAGCGGCCTCCGGAGCCGCGTGCGGTGGTTCGATTCCACTCAGGCGTACCAAATCATTTTAAACAAAAAATTTAGCCTGCTTTTGCAAACGCAAAGGCAGGCTGTTTTGTTTTTTATTTAAAACTTCGGCTATTTTAAAAATAGTAATATTATTGCTATTTCTGCAAATTTAATTTATTCAACAGCAGGCATCTTTTTATTTTATTTTTTCCTATTCTTATAATCCTCGTCAATTTTCTTTTTCCAGTCTGCTTTAAGTTGTTTGCCGGTACGCAGGCAGGATACTGCTTCGCTGACTACCGCAAAATTTAGGTTAATACCTTTGGCATCGTTGTTAAAATTTGCAACACGCTCTTTGGCAATCCCCAAATCGTGGCCAACATCAACAGCATCGATATTAGCACCAAAGAACAAAAACTCCCAGCCGCGCTCCTTTTGCTCCTCGATCAAACGTTTAATCTGCACACAGCTGTATTTAGTGCTGGCGTTTTCCATGCCGTCCGTTGTAATAACAAACAGCGTATGCTGCGGCACATCTTCCGCCCGCGCGTATTTGTGGATATTTTTAATATGCTCCACGGTTTCGCCGACAGCATCCAATAAAGCCGTACAGCCGCCAACACAGTAATCATTTTCCGTCAGCAGCGGCACTTTATCAATCTCCACACGGTCATGGATGGTTTGGCTTTCATGATTGAACAACACAGTTGTCACCAGTACTTCGCCCTCTGCCTTTTTCTGCTTTTGCAGCATGCCGTTAAATCCGCCGATAGTATCTACTTCCAAACCTGCCATAGAACCGCTGCGGTCAATAATAAAAACGAACTCCGTTAAATTTTGTTTCATAATAATAACCTCCAAAATAAAAATATGGCTGTAAACATTTCTGCTTACAACCATATTGTAAATTTTTTGTTGGCTCTTTTGGTCGCCCGCAAAGCGACATTTTATGCACCCAACAAAGGCTGGTCAAAGGCAAACAGAGCAGTATTTATTTCGTATATATCATACTTTTTGTTAATTATGAAAAATTCAATAATCCTGTCAAACACCTGCGATGGAGACAACGCAAACCCTGCTTTTGTCAGCAGTTCTTTCGCTTCGTCAAGCGGCAGCTTAAGCGCTATGGCAAAAGCAATGGCAGTTTGCTTGCTGGAACGGTAATTTTTATCCTTGCGGATTTTATAAAACAACCTGCGGTCAACGTTTGCAAGGTGGTAACATTCGGCATCCGTCATGCCTTTTTCGTCAATTTTGCGCAGAAGCATTTCTGTAAAACTTTCATCTATATAACTTACAAATTTTTCTAAATCACGTTCTGCATTTCCATACTCACAGCTTTTTTCAGCAACTGCTTTATTAAATAACTTTTTGCTTATTTTTAAAGGCGGCACATTATACAGGCGCGGTACTTCTTCAACAATTTCGCTTTCATCAAGATATGTTTCGATAGCGTCATACAATGAACCGGCAATACGATATGCCTTACGGTCAAAAATAACAATATATACAGCCAGGTCATGCGTGCGTAAAAATTCTTCCGCTGTTTTTACTGCGACTTCCAATGCCTTATCCTTGGGATAACCGTAGACACCTGATGAAATCAGCGGAAAAGCAATACTCTCACAATTATATTCTACTGCCAATTTCAAACTTTCACGGTAGCAGGAAACAAGTGCTTCTTTTTCACCAACAATGCCGCCCATCCAACGCGGTCCAACAGTATGAATAATATATTTGGCAGGCAGGTTGTAACCTTTGGTTATTTTAGCCTGACCGGTTTTGCATCCGTTCAGCTTCCGGCACTCTTCCAAAAGCTGTGGTCCTGCCGCTTTGTGGATATCGCCGTCCACACCGCCGCCACCAAGCAAACTATTGTTGGCAGCATTAACAATGGCATCAACTTTCATTTTAGTAATATTAGCAGCAATAATTTGTAATGGCATCATAAAACCTCTTTTGCAATCTTTTTTATTATTATACCAAAATTTAAATCTTCCTGAGATAAAAACAGACCTTTTCATAATAGAAAAGGTCTGTTACTTCATTCCACCGCCAAAGGCATTTTATTTTCTGTTGCCCATTGAGTCCACGATTTTTGCAGTTTTGGGTTTTCTTTTGCATAGCGGTAAAAGGATTTTAAAAAGGCAATGCGTTCATTAACTGCCGTTTGGCGCCATTGCGGTTTATTAGGATTATAAGCCGTTAAATTAATGCCGCCAATGGCAAACTGACGCATAATAATATCGTTAAAGCTGACTTTATCAGCATTTTTCAACATATCAGCCATTGCCATAAATGTAGTAGTACGCCCTTTGCCTGCAAAGCAGTGAAAATGCAGCCATGCACCTTGCGGCAAATTTTTATAAAACCGGATAAAACGGTCTACTTCGGCATGGTGCGGCGTTAAATGGTCGGTTAAAGTAAGTCGCAGATATTTTGTACCGTGCTTTTCCGCCATAGCCTGTTCAGTAATTGCGCTTTCTACCGGCCATGTATATTGCCTGCCTTGTATAATTTCCTTATTCGCGCCTAAAATTCCAATATTAATAAACGGCACAGCGGCAATTTCCGCAAGCAGTTTTTTCTCATTCCTCACAATCTCGTTATGGGCGCGGCCTTTGTTACCCCAGTCATTGGCTTTATACCAGCTTACAACACTTCCGTTAATATAACCGTGGCTTTCACCGCGCAGGTCAACATCATAAATCAGTTCCGGCTTAACCGGTATATGCTTAATAATTTCTGCATATTCCAGTTCCGAAAAAGCTTTGCTGCCGGAAATATTCAGTTCTTCCATACCTATTCTTGAAGGCTCTGCTCCCTGCAAAAGCTCTTTTTCAAAAGCATATCCGGAAGTACGGAAATTATCAGGCAGCAAATCGGTATTTTTACGGTCCAGTTTTAAAACACCATGTTCATTATCAGTGACCGTTGCCGCATATGCAGTTGCAGTAAAACAAAGCACCATCAACAACAGTAAAAACTTAGCAATTTTCATATCAGCCACCAGTTAACCATGTACAACAACTTCCAGCCTGCCTGTATCTGGGCAGAATAAAAGTCCATGCACAATAATATCCTGCGGCAAAAGCGGGTTATTTTTAATTGCTGCCACTGTTTTTTCCACATTCTCCCTTGGATGATGAAATGCATCAACCCACCTGGAAAATTCACTTTCAATTTCCGTAATCGCTTCCGGTTTTATACCGCGTTCCAGCATACGTTTTTTTAACGATTCGGATGTTGAATGCTGCATGCCGCAATCTTCATGGCCAACAACCATTATTTCCGTTACGCCAAGTTCATACACAGCTACCATTAAACTACGTATAACTTCATCAAACGGGCCTGTAATCATATTGCCTGCTGCTTTAATAATCTTTGCTTCGCCGCGCGATATGCCCATGGCAGGTTCCAGAAAATCTACCAGACGCGTATCCATGCAGGTATAAATTGCAAGCTGCCTTGCAGGATATTTGCTTACTTTGTCATTGCGGTGCAGATAGCTTTCCGGTAATGATGCCGTAAATTTAGCGTTTTCTTCCAAAATTTGTTCCAGCAATGCCATAATATTGCCTTCTTCCATTAATATTCGTCAAAAATTTCTTGTATTTTTTTTGTGTCTTTTGTACATGTAAGCGCAAGCTGCAATAAAATGCGCGCTTTTTGCGGATTTAAATTGCCTCCACAGATAAAGCCCGCCTCATCCCATTTAGGGTTAGCCGCTAAAACGCGCCCTTCACTGACGCGGGTACTGCGTACAACAGCAATGCCATGAGCCGCTGCCCGCATAAGCGCCTGCTCTGCACCGGCGTGGATACTGCCCATGCCGCTTCCAGCATAAACAAGCCCCTGCGCACCGGCTTTTACAGCCGCTTCTATCAGTACGCCGTCATCATCACAGTGCGTATAAATAATATCTACCCGCGGTAAAATGTCATAATTTTTACCGGCAAAAGCAGATTGCTCTGTATGGCGTTTTTTCACCTGTGCTTCAAAATAAACTTTGCCGCCAGCTATTGTGCCAAGCTGCCCGTAAGGCACTGCCTGAAACGCCTCTACCTTAAACGCGCTCGTTTTGGTTGCATACCTTGCCGCCATAATAATATCGTTCATTACAACAAGAACGCCTTTGCCGCAGGCTTCCCGGCAGGCGGCAGTTTTTACAGCATTCAGCAAATCCAGCGGTCCGTCCGCGCTGATGGCCGTTGCCGGGCGCATAGCTCCGGTAAGCACTACCGGCTTGCTTCCCTTTACCGTTAAGTTTAAAAAGTAAGCCGTTTCTTCCAGCGTATCGGTGCCGTGGGTAATAACAATTCCGTCCACATCATCATCTGCCATCAGCTCATTGCAGCGCTGCGCCAGCTTAAACCATAAACCGCTGGTTATGTTGCAGCTGTCGATATTGGCAATTTGCTCTCCGCTTACCCGCGCCGCGCTTTCAAGTTCCGGCACGGCGCTTATAAGGTTTTCAATGCCTATTGCCCCTGCCGTATAACCTGTAAGCTGCCCTGCCTGCGCTGCGCTTCCGGCAATGGTTCCGCCGGTTGCCAGTATTTTTATATGCGGCAAAGACTTGTTAAGCTGCATTTTCTTCCTGCCTTTCTTCCATAAAGGTTTTTATGCGCAGATTTACGTTCTGCTGTAAATTGCGGTAAAAAAACTGGTAGTCATAAATATGGTAAACGCCTTCGCTAAACAGCGGCAGCCCCGGTACAAATTCTTTTTTGTCAACATCCGTTACTTTTAAAGTGCCGCGCACACTGTCAATATAGCACCCCGTAAGCTGCGGCACTTCGCGCACAACAGCGCCGCTGTAATCCGTAAAACAGGCACCGGCATTAAGTGTTTTAGGCGCTTTTTGGCTGCCGCAGCTCCACGTGAGCGGGTTAATGGCAAAAGTTTTAACGCCTTCCGGCACTATGGCCGAACTTATTACTTCCGGCGCTTCGCTGTTAAAAATTATAACTTTGCCAAGGTCATCCGCACATTTTGCAGACTGTATATACGGATATTTTTCGGCTTCCTGCGGCGTAAACCTCCAGCCGATGGCATAGCAGGCAACCATGTTGTTTTTTACAAAATCCTCATTGCCAAATTCTTTTAAAAGCCGCAGGCACATTTCCGCCCCCTGCGAAAACCCTGCAAGCACAAACGGCCTGCCGTTGTTTTCGTGCTGCATATAATATAAAAACGCCGCACGTACATCTTTATAAGCAAGATTAAAATAAGGCTCTGCCTCGTTTGCCGGCAAATCGTAATCTGCCAGCACTGCCTGGCGGTAATACGGCGCATACATACGGCAATGCTGCTCATAAATGCCGCGCTCCATATTAAGTGCGCCGTAAAAATTCTTTTTCGCTTCGTTATCGGCAAGGCTCATATTTTTATTGCCGCCCGTGCCAAGGTCCACGGTAGGGCACACAATAAATAAATCGGCCGGCTTGCTTTCGCCAACACGCCAGTACGCCCAACTGCCCGCATCAGCATAATCAGGTTCCTGCGCCGATGCCAGGCTGCAAAACGCAGCCAGCACCAGCAGCAGCATTATTTTCATCAGCTTGTTCATTTGGCATCACTGTTTAAATAATCGTAAGCAAACTGCGCATAAATACCGGCGCCGTAATTTAACTGGTCCTCATCTACCGCAAATTTGGGATGGTGATGCACGCAGTTCAGCCCTTTGGCAAGGTTGCGCACGCCTATAAAGCCATACACGCCTTTGGTTTTTTCCATAAATACCGAAAAGTCTTCCGCGCCAGTCATTTTATCCAAATGGCTAAGGCAGCCTTCGCCCATAATTTTTACGGCTGCCTTACGGGCAATTTCGTTTAAATCATGGTGTTCGTTAATAAGCGGCGCAGGGCCGAAGAAATAGGTGCTGCTAACTTCGCAGCCATAGGTAAGCGCTGCTTTTTTGGCAATATCGTCGATAAGCTGCGGCATGCCCCTGCGGAATTCTTTATTAAAAGTTCTTACTGTGCCCACAAGTTCTGTTTTGTCGGCAATAACGGCATCTGCACTGCCGCCGTTCATCATGCCTGTTGTTACTACAAGAGTGTTTTCCGGGTTGTTAACACGGCTTACAAGGCTTTGCAGTGCCATAACAACGGCTGCCGCCGCAAGTACGGCATCGCTGCCCTGCTGCGGCTTATCCGCCGGTGCGCTTTTGCCGGTTACGGTAATTGTAAAGCGGTCGCTGCACGCCATGCGTTCGCCGTCTTCAAAATTAACCGTGCCGCTGTCCATTAAAGCCCATACATGCTGCCCAAAAACAGCGTCCACATCGTCAAGGCAGCCTTTTTCAACATAATGGCGCGATTCCGTCCCGATTTCTTCCGCCATCTGGAATAAAAGTTTTACCGTTCCGTGCAGCTTATTTTTATTCGCCGCCAGCATTTTACCGGCAGCCAGCAGCATCGCCGTATGGCAATCGTGCCCGCAGGCATGCATAACACCGTCGTTCTGCGAGCAGAAGCCGCAGTTGTTTTCTTCCTGTATCGGCAGCGCGTCGATATCGGCGCGCAGCATTACCGTGCGTCCGGGCTGCTTTCCGCGGATAATGCCGACGCAGCCGGTAATATCGTCAAACACCTGCACTTCAATGCCGAAGGATTTCAGTTCGTTTACAATATGTTCCGTTGTTTTATATTCTTTGGTGCCAAGTTCCGGATGGGCATGCAGCCAGCGGCGCTGCTCTAAAATATAGCTTTCTTCTTTTAAAGCAAGTTCTTTAAAGTTCATCATGCCTCACCTCCGTTTTTCTGCACTTGGCCAAATTCAACTTCTGCCGTACAGCCAAATGCTGCTGCTGTGCTTTGGGCAATTGCCGTAAGGCCGGGCTGAACGGTTTTAAGGTTTTCTTCGTCCCCGGCATATAAATAAGCCGTCATTTTTACCAAATCGGTAATAATGTTAAACTGCGTGCCGCCGTTAACGCCGCTTACCGTAAACACCAGCGGCTTAAGCGGATTATTTAAGCGGCTTACAAGAGCCTGCGCGTTTAAAATAAAAGACGATGCCGCCACAATAGCGTCTTTGCCTAAATGCGGCGTAGAACCATGCGCGGAACTGCCATGAACGGAAATATTAATTTTAGAATAATACATAGCCATACTCCTTATAAAAGCGGCTGCCAGTTAAGCAGCCGCTGTATTACGTTTAATTTATCAGTTCAGGAAAATACCGCCGCCCGGGCCAAGAGGAATATCGAGGAAAATCCATACCAGAAGCTGGATAATCCAGATAACCGTAAAAGTAACGGAAAACGGCACCATGTTGGCGATAACGGAACCCAGCCCCATCTCCGGCGCGTACCTGCGTACAAAGCCCAAAATAACCGGGCAATACGGGAACAGCGGCGACAGCGGGTTGGTAATGGAATCGCCTATGCGGTAAGAAACCTGCGTAACGGCAGGGTCAAAGCCCATCAGCATCAGCATCGGCACAAAAATCGGCGCCAGAATCGCCCATTTGGCAGAAGCAGAACCGATAAGAATATTAACAAGGCACGATACAAAAATAAGGCCAATCAGAAGCGGTGCACCGGTAAATTCCATTGCTTTTAAAGCTTCCGCACCTTTAATTGCCATTACAATGCCCAGGTTGCTCCATGCAAAATAGCTGGTAAACTGAGCGATAAAGAAGCACATAAAAATGTAACCAGCCATATCTTTAAAGCCAAGAGTTATATCGGCAAACAAATCGCGGTCATTTTTGTATTTGCCGCAGCCAAAGCCATAGCAGGCACCAACAACAAACAGTGCAACGGTAACCGTTAAAATAATGCCGTTCATAAAAGGCGAGCCGTTAGTCATAACAGAATGTGTTTTGGGGTCTGCCAGAAGCGGGTCATCACCTATGCAGGCGGCAACAAGCGCAATTACAAAAATTACAAGTCCGATAACAGCCCATTTTAAGCCGCGCTTCTGTGCTTCGGTAATTTGCCCTTCCGATTCGTCAAAATTATATTTTAATAAATCTTCTTTGGTTGTCGGGAAACGTTTTACCAGGAATTTTTCCGTCAGCAGCGTACCAAAAACAGCAAGCAAAATACAGGATACAATTAAAAAGTACCAGTTAATGGCCATAGTTGCCTGATAGTTAGGGTCAATCATGCGTGCTGCGCTTTCGGTAAATCCGTAAGCCAGAGCGTCCGTCATGCCAAGCATAATATTGGCACTAAAACCGCCTGCGCAGCCGGCGTAAGCAACAATCATGCCCAAAACAGGGCTGCGCCCCATGCCCATATAAATAACTGCTGCCAGCGGCGGCCTAACAATATAGCCGGCGTCGCCCGCAAGGTTAGCGTTAATTGCAACAAAAAGAATAGCAAATGTAACCATCCACGATTTGGCGTCGCCCATAACCTGTTTCATCATGGTTACAAGGAACCCGCTCTTTTCTGCAACAGCCGCGCCGATAATACATACCATTACCATGCCCAGCGGCGCAAAGTTTGAATAGTTGGCAACGGCCTTGCTGTACATATCGCGGAAACCATCTTTAGTTAAAAGATTTACTACCTGAATGGTTTTGCCGGTACCGGGATGCACAGCACCATAACCAATGCTTCCCAAAATAGCAGAAAGAATTACAACCACAATAGCCAGAATAATAAACAGGCTGACAGGGTCCGGCATGGCATTGCCGATTTTTTCAATAAAGTCCATCGCTTTATCGAAGAACCCCTTTTGTTTTACTTCTGCTTTTGCCATAAAATCACTTCCTCACCTTTCAAAATATTAAAAAAGAAGGGACTCCACCAATTTGTGAAGTCCCCGTTGACTAAATTTATTATAACATTTCAGCCTGCTAAAATAAATAGATTTTAATTTTATTTTTAAGGTTCGGAGGCGTTATTTTATATCAACTGCCAAAATATCGCTCAAGCCGTCCAGCGGAATGGTAAAGGTTACAACGCCAGCCGCATAAGGAGCTACTTCATAAGGCGGGTAGGCAATAACAAGATTTTTGCCGTCCTGAATATAAAAACGGTCGCCGTCTTTTACTTCTACCGGTCCGAAGAACATTCTGGAGTCTTCGGCTACTTTGGCTGCAACAACTTTATTGATGCGTTCCAGATAGTTGCTGCCGTTTTTAAATAAATCGGCCAGTTCAAGCTCCCTGCCGGTGTTTAAATCAAACGTTGCCGCATTAAAAAGCGTCATTCCGTGAGCGCCGCCGGTGTAAATGTAACCGCGCTGCTCAACGCTTAAATAATTATCGCCTTTAAAATGCACGGTATACTGCCCCTGCAAGTCGTAGCTTGGCACGCTGGTGCCGCCGTACTGTTTTACATCTTCAAGGTCACAGCGCAGTTTAAAATTAACAAAACCGGCCACATCTTCAACAAATTCGCGCGCGTCTTCGCTGCCGTCTTTGGCTTTAAAGATTTTATCATAAGCAGTGCGCATAACGTCATCGTTTCTCATGCTTAAAGGCAGGGCTGTATACAGCTGCTTTAAAACATAAAAATTTAAAGTGTTGTTAATTTTATTATCGGCAAATTTGCCGCCTGCCGCACCTTTAATTTGCGGAACGTCAATCTTTACGCTGCCTTCGTGTACATCGAATGTTTTTACAGCCGGTGCCGCAAATGCCGCCGAACATACCGACAGGCACAATGCCGCTGCTGCCAGAGTTTTTGCGATTTTCATAAAAACCCTCCTTTTGGTTTGTTGTTAGGTTAATTATAGCATAAATACCTTTCAACAAAAGCAGGGCCCAAAAATTTCACAAATCGTCCGCAGCCTGCCTGCGGCATGCCGCCGCTGCCGGAATAAAACTGAACACCGCCGCTGCTGCCACTACAACGGCAATCATTATGCCTTCCTGCAAAGTAAAGCCTGCAGTAAGGTTAACGGCAGTTTTTTCGCGAAGCAGATATGCCAGCGCCGCAAAAGCACCGTGCCCAAGCGCCGCTCCTGCCGCCGTGCCAATGCAGGAAAGCAGCATGCCCTGCAAAAAGTTAATTTTAATAATTGCTTTCTGCCCTGCGCCAATGGCACGCATAACAGCGTTGTCGTGCCTGCGCATGGCTGCTGCCCAGTACGTTGTAAAAGCAATAATAATCAGCGACAGCAAAATTACGGCATAACTTATAATTTGCAGTACTTTTTCCGCATCGCCCATTACCGAAAACAGCTCTATTATTGTCTGAGAAGGAAATACCACCTGCATTTCCTTATTATTGCGGTATTGGGAAAGCACTGCCAGTGCCTGCGCATAGCCGGCAGGCTTAATCAGCACCCCGGTTACGCCCTGCACCGCTGCGCCGTGCCCTGCGTGGGCAGCCCAAATGCTTTTAATATCGGTTAAAATACTTTGGTCATACGGCCCGTTAACAGGCTTTAAAATGCCAACCACCTTATATTCCTGTGCATGGCCTTTGCTGCCCGGAATTTCTACCATACCGTGAGAAGTTTTAAAGGTATCGCCTACCTTTAAACCCGTCATGGCTGCCATTCTTGCGCCGAGCACTGCTTCAAATGGCGTTTCAAACGCGCGCCCTTCGTTTATTTGCAGCCACTTGCCGCGCTGCGGGTTAATTACATAATTAAAAATTTCCTTTTCCGTTCCCGCCATGCGGAAGCCGCGGTAATTATCGCCGTAACCGAAAGGCACTGCCATTGCCACATTTTTATTGGCACGCAGCTTTTCCACTTCGGTATAACTGATGTTGCTCATGGGTGTGTCTTTTAGAAATACCGTATTCAGCACCAGCTGATTAGGGCTTCCCTTGCTGCCCGCAACTATCGGGAAAGGTTCTGCCGCCGCCGTAAGCCCGCTGTGCACGCCGTCTGCCAAAAGCAGCACCAGCACCGCCATGGCAATGCTTGCCATAACTACGCAGCAGGCAACAAGGCTTTGCAAAGGTTTAAACATAATATTGCGGCGTACTATTTTAATGATGCTCATGAGTTATGAACCTCCCGCCTTTAATGTCAAACCATTCGTCAAACTGTTCTTTAACGCTTTCGTCATGCGTGGAAAGGATAAGCGCCGTGCCGTTTTCGCTGCACAAACCACGCAGAAGCCCCAGCACAATGCGGCTGTTTTCCGTATCGAGGCTTGCCGTGGGTTCATCTGCCAAAAGCAGTACGGGTTTATTGATAACGGCACGCACAACAGCTATGCGCTGCTGCTCGCCGATACTTAATTTCCCGGGCAATGTGTCTTTTTTGTTTGCCAGCCCCACGCGCTCCAAAAGCATGGCTGCACGTTTTTTTAGTTCTGCCATATTTCCGCCTGCAAAATAACCGGCCAGCAAAATGTTTTCTTCCGCCGTCAACGCTTCTATAAGGTTCAGCTTTTGGAACACATAGCCGATATTACGCGCACGCCACAAATCACGCTCTTTTTCCGGCATATTGTCAATGCGCGTGCCGTCAAAATAAATTTCGCCGCCGCTTGGCGAAAGAAGCCCTGCAATCATATGCAGAAGAGTAGTTTTGCCGCTGCCGGAAGGGCCGGTTAAAAGCATTTGCCAGCCTTTATCGAGCATTAAATGCTCTGCGTGGCTGACGGTAATAATTTCACCCGAAGGTTCCGTAACCTGTTTAAATACGTTTTTTATCTCCAAAAGCATTATAAAGCCTCCAGTGACTGCGCCTGTATGCGCACAAGGCTTACAAAGCCTGTTTCCGCATCAACTTCCGTACCTAATTCCAGTGTGCCGGTAACGCTTATCGGGCGGTCAAACGGCAGTGCTACAACAGGCTCGCTGAGCTGTACAACAACAATATCCGCAGGCCAGTCGGCGTCCGTGCTGCAAAACGGGCAAATACTCATCGGCTCGCGCGTCAGCACAAAAAAATTAATGGTAGGCGTTAAGGGCGGCGCCATAAAGCCTGTCATCTGCACCGTTTGCCCTTCGCTGTTTTTCAGTTTATCGGAAAACGTAATGCCAAGCGAAGAAACACCGGCATACATTTCATCAAAAGTCATGCTTATTGCTGCTTCTGCCCTGCTGCACAAAAAAGGCGGTTCAAAGTGAACCGCCTTTAACGGCAAGTCTGCGGCGGTAAAGGCACCGCCTGCCAGCAGCAGGAACGAAAGCAGAAAACTTTTCAAAAAGTTTCTGAGCATCTTCCTGCCTCCGTAATTTAATTATTTTTTGTAGTTTTTGGTTCCGTCAAGGCCAAGGGCTCTAACCATACCGAAGAATACCTCGGTGTTGTCCATTACGCCGTTGAAGTATTCGCTGCCGGGGCCCATGGCATTCAGCAGGATATCGTCAGCGGAGTGAACTTCCTGGGATTCCTTGTAAGGAATGTTGCCTTTGTAGAATTCGCCTTCCAGTTTCGGGTTGGCAATAGCTTTGCCGCCTGCCATAATAGCCGGGGAAGTCGGAACTTCTTTAAATTTATAGTTGATGTTGGTATCCGGATGATTAGCAAACTGAACTGCAAGGGTTACGTCCGGATTCGGGTTGTCGGGGTAGCCGTCGCCGTCACGGTCTTCAAAAGTCGGCCAGCCTGCTGCTGCATAAGTGCGTACTGCTTCGCGGCCGGTTTTGCCGTCCAGCTCATGGTAAGTACCGGTAATGCTTGCGCCGTGTGCATGGTCGGCAACTACAATAATCAGGGTGTCATTGCCGTTTTCGGCAGCAAATTTTTTGGCTACGCCAACAGCCTGGTCAAGTTCAATATTGTCGTAAGCGGCACGCTGCCAGTCCATAACGTGCAGCTGTTTATCAACGCAGGCGCCTTCAACCATCAGGAAGAAGCCGTTTTCATTTTTGCTTAAAGTATCAATAGCGCGCTGAGTCATTTCCACAAGGCCCGGCTGGTCATTAAAGCCGCCCAGAACTTTCGGGTTTTTCAGCATAGCGCGGTCGATATATACGTTCATGTTATCCAGCTGGTACAGGCCGAGAATTTTATCTTCATCTGCCGGAGTATTCAAAAGTTCGGTTCTGTTGCCGGAGAAAGTGTAGCCCAAATCTTTAAACTGTTCTACAACGTTAACATTATCTTTGCGTTTGGAACCGGGCACATTCATCGGAATGAAGTGGCGGGAACCGCCGCCCATGATAACGTCCGGACGGTGATAATCTTCAGTCATGGTTTCGGCAATAAAGTTCTGTTCAGCACGGCGGCGGGTATGGCTCAGCATAGCTGCCGGAGTGGCGTCGGTAATGTTTGATGTGGAAACAATGCCGGTTGCCATGCCTTTGGTACGTTTAACAAGCTCGATAATGTTTTCTACTTTCGGGTCGTCAAACGGGTCTTTGGTGCTGTTGGCATATACGCCCATAGCGTTGTTTACGGATTTATGGCCGGTTGCATAAGCAGATGCGCTGTTGGCGGAGTCCGTTACCAGAGAATCATAGCCGGAAGTTGTAATAACAGCCATGTGCGGCATTTTTTCCATGTTCAAAAGGTCGTTGTATTTGCCGTCGCTCAGGCCTTTGGAAAGGATACGGGCCATTTCGCGTGCCTGCAAACTCATGCCGTCGCCTACAAACAAAATTACGTTTTTGGCTTTTTTCTTGGCTTTGGCATCGGTAACAGTGTAGTTTACAACATTTTTGTTGCCGCCGCTTACAGCTTCTACTTTAACAGCGCCTGCTTTGGTAAAGGCAACATCAGGAATGCAGTAAACGGTTACGCCGTCAGCAGTTTTAACTTCGCCTTTTTTGCCAAAATATTTTTCGGCGTCAACGCCGTCAACAGTTACTTTAAAATCATCAGCAAGCCCTTTAACTTCTACCTGCAAATCAAAGCGCTGGCCTTTTAAAAATTTGGCCTGGTTAATAGGCATTACGCTTACAGGGTTCTTTTCCTGAACGGTATAGCCCGCAGCTTCAACATGGGCAGGAAGATATACATTTGCTGCTGCGGCACAGCCAAAAATGCTTAAAAATGCACAAACGGCAGCAGCAGTTTTTCTTTTTTTGCTGGATAATTTCATAAAACTTTAGTCCTCCTTTAAAATGGCAGTTTAGTATATTGTTATTTTAGGTTGGCTTTATTATAAGCAAATTATTTAAAAATTTAATTTAGCGTAAGTAAAAAATATGTAAAAAAGCACCGCCGGTATCATCCGCCAGCGGTGCCAAAAAACTTCTATGCTATTTTAAAAAGCCCTTGCTCTCCAAATACTCTGCCAAAAATTTGCCCATACGGTTAACAAGCTTTAAGCAGTTAATTAAATGCTCACGCGTGTTAAACTCATACGGCATCAAATCTTTACATTCGGAAGAACCAAATTCTTTTACAAACAAATCATGATATTCCTTACTGTAAGGGTAAACTTCCGGCAAAGGCTTTTCCTGCGGGCTGGTGCGCCCAACAAAATAACTGATGACCATTACCGACCCAACCAGTGCACCGCAAACAGCGCGTGCGTGCCCCATGCCGCCGCCAAACGCCGTAACCATGCGCATGGTGTTGTCGTCAATCTTCAAGCCGCCTTCAGTGCGAAACGCCTGCAAAATTGCCTCGCCGCAGTTAAACCCGCTTTTAAAAGCATTGCCTGCCGCCGTGCCGATTCTTTCACTTAATTCACTCATAACCAATCCCTCCTGTACGGAAAGTTTACTATGTATATATTTCGGCATAGTTATGGTAACTCCTTTAAAATAAAAAGAATATTAAAACAGCGTCAAGTGTAAACTAATTTGACTTTTTTTACCTTTTTGCTATAATAATTATAGAAAAACAAATGGCTGCCGATAGACGGTCAGCCTGCAATAAAGTTTTGGTTACATAGTAGCCGCTACAGCATTGACAGACGCGTGGCGGTTACTACTGTTTTTTGGATAAATCTTTTCCGAGGGCATAGCCAAGGGAAAACACTGTTATTGTATAACCGATAATGGTTAAAATATCAATAACTTCCATACTATCCCCTCCTGCATAGTATTTCCGCGTACGGATTTCTATGTCAACGGAGGGTCACAGTCCCTCCGGAGAGGGCTAACCGCCTACCGTTATGGCAGCACATTTGCTTAGATAGTTTAACAGATAAATATAATCCTGTAAAGATATTTTTACTTTATAAGTTAAAACCCGGAGCCTGCCTTTGGCAAGCTCCGGGTTTATTTTACGCTGTTATATTATTTTACTTCGGTTTTCCACAAGCCGTGTAGGTTGCAGTATGCGTAAACGGCAACGGGTTTATCGCCGCCTGCAAAAGCAAATTCTGCTGCCGGTTTATCGCCCGGTTTCAGTGCTTTGCGCTGTCCGCCATGTTCCGTTTCTACATAAATCCATTCAATATAATGTTCTGCAAGCATCGGGTGTTCAGCGCTACCAACCTGTACTTTCAGCACGCCGCCTTCCATAGTGTAAACAGGCAGGTGTTTTTCCTGCGATGCTTCTACGGTGTTGGCGGTAAGTTCTGCCATCGGTTCGTCGCAGCAAATAATAGGTACGCCTGCATTTTTAATCATGCCAACCATGTTGCCGCAATGTTTGCAAACATAAAATCTTTTTTCCATTCTGTTCATCTCCTTAAATAACTTTTGTGTTTATTACAAAGCCCCTGCTTTGATTACCCAAGTGCCACGTCCATTATCATCATTATGGTAAAGCCCACAATAAAGCCAATGGTCGATAAATCTGCGCTTTCATGCTCGCCGCCGCTCTGTGCTTCGGGTATCAGTTCCTCTACCACCACATAAAGCATGGCCCCGGCCGCAAATGCCAGTGCATACGGCAAAACGGGCGTCATTCCGGCAACAGCCCACGCGCCAAGCACACCTGCCATGGGTTCTACCACGCCGCTTGCCTGCCCGTACATAAAGCTTTTAAAGCGGCTCATGCCTTCACGCCTCAGCGGAATGGATACCGCCGCACCTTCCGGAAAGTTTTGCAGGCCTATGCCAAGCGCCACTGCCATAGCCGCAAGCAAGGATGTATGGTCGCCGCTTGCCGCCGCTGCGCCAAAGGCCACGCCAACTGCCAACCCTTCCGGTATATTGTGCAGCGTTATACTGAATACCAAAAGAATACTGCGTTTTAAATGCGTCGGTATGCCTTCCGTCTGCCCCTCTTTGGCAAAGAAGTGGGCATGCGGCATAACGTGATCTGCCAGGCACAAAAAGCCCGCGCCGCCAACAAAGCCGATAGCTGCTACCAGCCACGCCGGTATAGGCGCGCTCTGCGCCATTTCAATAGCAGGCTCCAAAAGCGACCAGAAGGAAGCCGCAACCATAATGCCTGCGGCAAAACCGAGCATCATATTCAGCACGCGCTTGTTTATTTCTTTAAAAAAGAAAACCATGCCTGCACCAAGCGCCGTCATAAACCAGGTAAAACAGGTTGAAGCCAGCGCCAAAAGCACAGGGTCGTTTATTTTTGTTAAAAATTCCATAGGTCACCTCTCTTGTCTTACTTTAATTATATCTCAAAAAATAATTTTTACAATCTATTTCACTAAAAAATCATTATTTTATTTCCCGGGCAACAGAAAAACGCCCCTAATATTAGAGGCGTTGTTTCTGCTTTATGGAGAAATGGATTTAACATAAACGGGGAGGGCCGTTTATGCAGAGAATAAGTTAAGCTTTGGCAAGCAGGCTGCCGATTTCTTTACATTCCTGTCTGGCAGCGTCATCAGGTTCGCCCATAGCAAGTACGCCCGGATGCAGAAGTTCCGCACCGTCGGCCTGTACTCTGGCTTCCCAGTCCTGCATGTAGCTGCCGCCCCAGCCGTAAGAGCCGAACAGCACTACTTTTTTGCCTTTCAAATTATCTTCAACCATGGTAAAGAAGGGTTCAAATTCGGTTTCTTCCAATACTTCAGCGCCCATGGCACTGCAGCCAAAAGCAATTTTATCATAAGCAGCTGCTTCGTCGGGAGTAATTTCGCTTACGCTTTTAACAACGGCCTGTGCGCCTGCTTCGGCAATGCCTTCAGCAACGGCCTCGGCCATCATTTTTGTATTGCCGGTTCCGGACCAGTAAATTACAGCTATTTCCATTAATAATACCTCCTTTATATGGCAGCGGCAGCAACTTTTAACGTTACGCCGTTCTGCAATGCCTGCATCAGTTTTTCGCGGCACAGCGTATATGCATCAAACATTTTTTGCGCGCGTTCTGCGTTGCCGTAAACCTTCCAGTAACCGCAGCACTTAAAGTTGCGCCCTTTATAACGCTTAAAGCCTTCTATATCTTCCGGCGGATAGCCGAGAACGATGCCTATTTCATGCGGAAAGCTTTCTCCGCCCGCAATTTTTGCGGCAATCTGGTTTAAAAAATCCTGTACGCCGGTATTGGCCTCATAACCAAAACGGGCAAGATAATTTTGAGTTACCTTTTTTTGAAAAATCTTTTCGGTAAGTTCAGTATCATAAACCAAAATTAATATATGCGCTCGGCAGCGACACAACAATTTAAAACGCGTATGGCTGTCTATAAACTGTTTTTCATAATCTGCCAGTATTTCTTCCGCCTGCGGCATTAACCCAGCAGGGCAGCTGAACAAATTTGCCGGTTTAATTCCTGCAATGGCAGGAGCCGCATGGAAAGCAAAAAATTCATCAAGATTGTTAAAACCGAGAATGCTTTGTGCCATAATATCACCAAAAAGAAAGATTGCTAACCAAATATTCCTCAGGAGGGGCATTGGTCAAAGCGCAGTTATTTAAGCAGTAATCAAAAGAAGAAGGTTCTTCAGAATACTTGGTTAGCTTAATCTAACTCACATTTAGAAGTATAACATAAAAAGCATTAGTTAGCAACCCCTAACTAATGCTTTTGTGTAAAAAATTTTTTACTTTCTTTTTAACGTTTCTTAAACAGTTTAAATAAGTCTGTTTTTTCTTCGCTCATAAATTTATAATCCGGTACGGCTTCTTCTGCTTTTTTGCGCGCCGCTTCCAAATCATAAAAAACTTCCCATTTGGCATGGTTCAGTACATGCGGGTCTGCAAGGCGCAGAAGATACGCCGGATGATATGTTGCAATGCAGTCGTACCCCTGGCGCGTTTTAAACCATTTACCGCGGTCGCGCGTAATGCGCATATCCGGGCTGCCCAAATAATGCAGCGCTACGCTGCCCAGCGCCACAATTACTTTCGGCTGCAAAATTTCCAGTTCTTTTTCCAGCCAGCGCTGCGCGCAAAAATCGGCTTCGGCAATATTAGGCGTACGGTTTCCTTTCGGGCGGCATTTTACTATATTGGTTGTAATCACCCTGTCCCTTGTCATTTTGGTTGCCCACAAAGCTTTGTCCAAAAGCTGCCCGGAAGGGCCAATCAGCGGGCAGCCGTAATCATCCTCGACTCCGCCGGGGCCTTCTCCTACAAATACTATCGGCGTTTCGGCGCAGCCAAACCAGCCGACAGGGCCTTTGGCAAATTCACACAGTTTACACTCCCTGCATTTTGCCAGCTGCTGTTCAAGTTCCTGCAATGCTTCTTCTTTCAATTTTCAACCTCTCCCAAACTAATCCACTGTGGCGTTTTGTTATATCTGGTTTTTATAAAGGGCAGGTATTGCTTCAGCTGCGTGCGCCCTTCTTTAACGGCATAAACGGCAGCGTGCATATTGCCCGATACCGGCGAAACCAGCTTGGAAATGCTGATAACATTTATCAATCCGCCATTTGCGTTAAAAACGCTCTGATTCATATTAATATACCAGTTTTGGCTGTTTCGCGGCTGATGCCCGTCCATTTCGGCAATTATAATGTAATCTGCGCCAACAGCCTGCGCCTCGCGGATAAAGTAATTCAGCGGATAAAATTCCTGCCTGTATAATTTGATATCGTCATCCATAATTATATATCTTGGCAGCATGTTCTGATATTCCGAAAGCAGAAAACTTTGAATATCCGGCATATAAGGGCGCTTTTCCAAGGCTTGACTGGAACCTATCCATACAGCTACAAGAGGCTCTGTGCCGTTAAGTTGCTGCATGGGCGTTTTTGCAATCAGACCGGCTTCCTGCGCTTTTTGCAGCGCTTTGTAATATTTGTGTACCGATACATCAAAATACATTGCCATATCATGCTGCTGTGTTGCCAGTTTAGGCGATACACTGTATTTGTATTGTCTGCCAAACTGCTTATAGCCGCCAAAAAAAGTCTGCAAGCTTCCGGGAACAGGGTCTGCTGTATTGGTTATGCGCCACAGCAAAATCTTATCTCCATAGGCTTTAGCAAATGCTGCGTTGCCTATGGCAGGGGCGCCAAAAGTAATTACCGGCACACGCCATTTTTCTATACCCATGCTCACAAGACGTTCCGCGGTAAGCGTTGCTACCGCACCGCCAAGGCTGTGCCCTGTTAAAAGCACTCTTACTTTCGGGTTGTTTTTAATCTCCTCAACAAACCGTTTACTGCTTGAACCATCCTGCATAGTAGCACTTAAAACAGTGTTTACATATTCGTTAAACCCTTTATGCACCATGGACACCGTTTCGTCTGCTTTAACAGTTTGGGCAAAAGTTTTAAATTCTTCAACCGTACTGCCTCCATACGGAACCTGTTCTGTTTCAAGGTTTATTTTCCAGTCCCTTTTGTTAGCGCTTCCGCGAAAGCCCACTATATAAAAATCAATATTCTGTTCTTTAATATGGTTTTTGGCTACAACAATACTGCTGTCAACTTTACCGTCTTTTAATTTAAACGGCACAATCTCCCAGCCATAATCGCGCAGATAGGCAATTTCCGGCGCCTGCTGCGGGTCATAAATACCAATGCAAAGCCCTGCGGCGATATTAACAGCTTCGGTAAAATAGTATTCTTTTATAATTTCCTGCTTTTCAGATGATATGGCACCAGCAAAAGCCTGCGCAGAAAAGCATAAAATACATACGCAAAGCACTAAGATAAATTTGAGCCTTTTCATAATAATACCTGCTTTAATTGTTAATATATTTTAATTATAGCATTTTAAAAAGCAAACATAAATAAAAAGAACGCATCTTCCTGAGAAAATGCGTTCCGGTTTGTTCATAAGCCGATTCTATATAATTAATTGGGATTAATAACTATATATTACAGACGAACTACATTAGCAGCCTGCTCGCCGCGGGGACCTTCAACTACGTCAAATTCCACAGCTTGGCCTTCTTCGAGGGTTTTGAATCCATCAGCCTGAATTGCGGAGAAATGTACGAATACGTCGCCGCCTTCTTCACGTTCAATGAAACCGTAACCTTTTTCTGCGTTAAACCATTTTACTTTGCCAGTCATCTTTTCTGGGCCTCCTAAAAATATTACTTAAGTGCGAAAATACACTGTCTCGCACTCACTCCGCCTATTATACCCTATCAATATAAATAAAGCAAGGCACTTTAGGCAAAATTGCAAATATTTTCAGTAAATTGTGTTCAATTTGTTACGTTCTATTAATTTCAGCTTTTCCGTATGGTTTAGCTGCTTAATGGCATATTCACGTTTTAAGGCTTCGCTTTTATCAGTAAGTTCCTCGCTGTAAACAAGCTCTACCGGGCCGCGGCTGCGGGTATATTTTGCGCCCTGCCCGCTTTGATGCGCTTTCAGGCGTTTTTCCATATCATTGGTCCAGCCGGTATAAAGCGAACCATCCGCGCAGCGCAGCATATATACATAGGCCGGCATTATTTTACAACTTCAACTTTTTCCATTACTACCGGTTCAATCGGGCGGTCACGGAAATCAGTCGGCACTACGCCGATTAATCTTACTCTGTCCATGCCTTCTACAATGCGGCCGAAAATTGCGTGATGACCGTCAAGCCACGGAGTAGGCGCAAGCGTGATAAAGAACTGGCTGCCGCCGGTGTTCGGGCCTGCATTTGCCATGGAAAGCACGCCTTCGTCGTCATGTTTAAGGCCTTCGCCAAATTCATCTTTAATTTTGTAGCCGGGGCCGCCCATACCTGTACCGGTCGGGTCGCCGCCCTGAATCATAAAGCCGTCGATTACACGGTGAAAAATAATACCGTCATAAAAGCCTTTATTTACCAAATCCAAAAAGTTTTTGGCAGTATTCGGTGCTTTGTCTTCAAAAATTTCTGCAACAAAAACACCTTTATTGGTTGTAAATTTAACTTTGCTGTTTTCGCTCATTATTATGCCTCCATTACATTTATTATGTTATTATTTTACACAATTAACCATGTCTGCGGCAAGTGTTTTTCCAAGCTGCGCGAAATTTGCATGTATAAACAAAAAAACAGCGGTTATCCGCTGTCTTTTTGTTTATGTTAGCTGTTTATACCAATCAGATGAGCTCGATAATTGCCATTTCAGCAGCGTCACCGCGGCGAGGACCAACTTTATAAATACGGGTAAAGCCGCCCTGGCGGTCTGCGTATTTAGGAGCGATCTCGTTAAACAGTTTTCTCGTTGCTTCTTCGTCCACGAGCTCAGCCATTACCAGGCGGCGTGCATGAAGGTCGCCGCGTTTAGCCAAAGTAATTAATTTAGCAGCATGTTTGCTTACTTCCTTAGCTTTAGTTACGGTAGTTTCGATTCTCTCGTGTTTGAAGAAAGAACTTAAAATGCTGCGGAACAATGCTTTACGGTTGCTGGAATTGCGGCCCAGTTTTCTGTATGCCATCTGTTTCCGACCCCCTTCTTATTCTTCTTCACTTTTGCGCAAGCTAAGGCCCATATCACTAAGTTTTTTCTTAACTTCTTCAAGCGATTTGCGGCCAAGGTTACGCACTTTCATCATATCTTCTTCTGTTCTTTGGATAAGTTCATCAACCGTGTTAATGCCGGCGCGGCGCAGGCAGTTGTTGGAACGTACGGAAAGGTCAAGGTCGTCAATAGAAACGGAGCCTGTACCTGCCGGTGCACCCTGTTCTTCTGCAGCAGCTTCTTCCGTGCTGCCGGATACGGTGATGATGCCGGAAGCAGTTTCAGCTGCCGGCTGGAACATTTTCAGATAGTCAATCATAATGCCGGATGCCATGCTTACAGCAGTATCAGGCTCTACGCTGCCATCTGTCCAAACTTCCAAAGTCAGTTTGTCATAGTTGGTAACATTACCTACGCGAGTATCGGTAACACCGAACTTCACTCTGGTAATAGGAGAATATATGGAATCAACGGGAATAACTCCTATCGGCTGATCCGCACGTTTATTCTTATCTGCCGGAACATATCCCAACCCTTTGTCTACATTAATTTCCATATTGAATACCGCGTCGGTATCAAGTGTGGCAATGTGCAGTTCAGGGTTTAAAATTTCCACATCTGCGTCAGCAATGATGTTTGCTGCCGTAACCTCCTGCTCGCCGCTGCATTCAATGCGCAGAACTTTAGGTTCGTCGCCGTGCAGTTTAAGGCAGAGGCCTTTGATGTTTAAGATAATGTCTGCAACGTCTTCCCTGACGCCAGGAATTGTAGAGAATTCATGCAGTACACCTTCGATTTTAACGCTGGTTACTGCTGCGCCCGGCAGTGAGGACAGCAATACTCTGCGAAGGCTGTTGCCGAGAGTAATGCCGTAGCCCCTTTCAAGCGGCTCCCAAACAAATTTACCATAACGCCCGTCATCGCTGATATCAGCTGTGACCATTTTTGGTTTTTCTAATTCGATCATATGGAAAGCCTCCTTCTTTTGCGTATTACCACAATACGCCCAATATATGGTGGCATGAAGATGTTCAAACTATTATTTGGAGTACAACTCAACGATGAGATGTTCTTCGATAGGAACATCAATTTCCTCACGAGTCGGGTAACGGTCAACTTTGCCGCCGAGATTTTCAGCGTCCTGAATCAACCATGCCGGAACGGTTTTGCCGGCAAGAGTTTCAGCCATGCCTTTGAAATATTCTTTGGAACGGCTGCCTTCCATAACGGAAATAACGTCGCCTGCTTTTACCAGAGCGGAAGGAATATCAAGGCGTTTGCCGTTAACGGCGATATGGCCGTGTCTTACAATCTGACGAGCCTGACGGCGGGTGTTTGCAAGACCAAGACGGAATACAACGTTGTCAATTCTTCTTTCCAGAAGGATGAGCAGGTTTTCACCGGTGATGCCTTCCATTTTTTTAGCTCTGTCGTAGTAGCCGCGGAATTGTTTTTCCAGCAGGCCATAAATAAATTTTGCTTTTTGTTTTTCAGTTAACTGAATGCCATATTCACTCTTTTTTCTGTTAGCGCGTTTAGCCTGACGGTGAGATTCCTTGCTAATGCCCAGAAATGCCGGAGTTAATCCCAAAGATCTGCATCTTTTCAGGACAGGCGTTCTATCAATTGCCATCTATGCTACACCTCCAATTATACTCTTCTGCGTTTCGGCGGACGGCAGCCATTGTGCGGAATCGGGGTTACGTCTCTGATGGAGTTAACCTCAAGACCAGCAGCCTGAAGTGCGCGGATAGCGGCTTCACGGCCGGCGCCGGGGCCTTTTACATAAACTTCAACCTGTTTCAGGCCATGTTCCATAGCTGCTTTGGTTGCTTCTTCAGCAGCCATCTGTGCAGCGAACGGAGTGCTTTTGCGGCTGCCGCGGAAACCAAGGCCGCCTGCGGATGCCCAGCTCAGAACATTACCTTCGGTATCAGCGATAGTAACGATAGTATTATTGAAAGTCGAACGGATATGAGCTACACCGTTAATAATATTTTTGCTAACTTTTTTCTTGTTGCGAACAACTTTTTTACCAGCCACTCGTTTATCCCTCCTTCACTGATTATTTCTTCTTGCCGGCAATAGTACGTTTAGGACCTTTGCGGGTACGTGCATTGTTTTTGGTGTTCTGGCCGCGAACAGGCAGACCCATACGATGTCTGCGGCCGCGGTAGCTGCCAATTTCAATTAAACGTTTAATATTGAGGGATTCCTCTCTGCGGAGGTCACCTTCTACTTTATAATCAGCGTCAAGAGTTTCACGGATTTTAGCAACTTCTTCTTCGGTGAGATCGCGAACGCGGGTATCAGGGTTGATACCGGTTTTTGCGAGGATTTCTCTCGATAAAGTAAGTCCGATGCCATAAATATAAGGTAAAGCGTATTCAATACGTTTATCTCTCGGTAAATCGACACCTGCAATACGTGCCATTAAAGCGCACCTCCTTCTTATCCTTGTTTTTGCTTATGTTTCGGGTTTTCACAGATTACCATAACATGGCCTTTACGTTTGATGACTTTGCATTTTTCACATATTGGCTTTACAGACGGTCTGACTTTCATTTTTTAACCTCCTCTTGCCTGTCTTGCTTATTTAAAACGGTAAGTAATTCTTCCACGGTTCAGATCATACGGAGTAAGCTCCACTGTAACCCTGTCGCCAGGCAAAATTTTGATGAAGTTCATACGTATCTTACCGGATATGTGTGCCAGAATAACATGGCCGTTTTCCAATTTTACCTGGAACATGGCATTTGGCAAAGATTCCAAGATTGTGCCTTCAACCTCAATTACATCTTGTTTGGACACGCTCAATACCTCCTTGCTCAGTTGCCAGAGAGACTATCTTTAACATCGGCATATACTTTGTCAATCGGCTGCATGCCGTCGATTTCATGATATAAGCCCTGTTTTTTGTAGTACTCTATTAAAGGCTCGGTCTGGGAATGATATGCTTCCAGACGGTTTTTGATTGTTTCTTCTTTGTCGTCGTCACGTTGATAAAGCGTCCCGCCGCATTTATCACACATACCTTCCACTTTGCTGGGGTTGAACGCTACATGATAGGTAGCGCCGCAGGATTTGCAGATGCGTCTGCCGGTTACCCTGCCAACAAGCTCAGCATCGGGAACTACGATATTGATTACGCCTGTCATCTTTATGCCCAGGTCTTTCATGATACCGTCAAGTGCAACTGCCTGTTCTTCAGTTCTCGGGAAGCCGTCAAGGATAAATCCGTTTGCACATTCCGGTTTGGATAATCCTTCACGTACAATGCCGATAGTTACAACATCAGGAACAAGCTGTCCGGCATCCATATATCTTTTAGCTTCTTTGCCAAGTTCAGTTCCTTGCTTTACTGCTGCACGGAACATATCCCCGGTGGAAATATGGGGAATTTTAAATTCGGCAATTAATTTTTCTGCTTGAGTGCCTTTGCCGGCACCCGGAGGTCCCATTAAAATAATATACATTTCCTGATTCCTCCTATTTCATAAAACCTTGATAGTGGCGCATCAATACGAGCGATTCAATCTGCTTCATGGTATCGAGCGCTACACCAACAACGATTAAGAGAGCGGTACCGCCGAAGTAAACACCTTCAATGCCGGTCATCCAGCCGATGACATTAGGCATAAGCGCAATCAGCGAAAGGAAAATTGCACCGGCAAGAGTGATTCTGGTCATGATTTTGTCCAGATAATCACTGGTAGGTTTACCGGGGCGCAGGCCGGGAATAAATCCGCCGTATTTTTTAAGATTGTCCGCCACATCATTAATATTAATGCTTACAGCAGTATAGAAATATGTGAAGAACAAAATCATCAATACATACAAAGTAGTCTGCAAAGGAGAACCCCATGCAAACCAGCCTGCTACCGTTTTAATCCACGCAACGTCAACAAACTGTCCGATGGTTACCGGGAACATAAGGATTGAAGATGCGAAGATGATAGGAATAACGCCGGCCTGGTTAACTTTCAGCGGAATATAACTGGAATGGCCGCCGTACATTTTACGGCCAACAACGCGTTTAGCGTATTGTACCGGTACTTTACGGATACCTTGCGTAATTGCAATTACAAATACGATCATGGCAACTGCAATTACAGCAAATAAAAGTACATTTAAAGCATTAATTGTTCCGGCCTGTAAATACTGGTAAATTACGTGCAGCCCATCAGGAATTCTGGAAACGATACCTGCAAAGATTATCAAGGAGATACCGTTGCCAACGCCTTTAGCGGTAATCTGCTCGCCAATCCACATTAAAAATACAGTACCGGCAGTTAAAGTAATCGCAATTAAAAGAACGGAGAAAATGCTCGGGTCATTAATTGCCATTCTTAAACCATACGCCATACCCAATGCCTGGATAAAACCAAGAAGAACTGTACCGTATCTGGTTACTTTGGTAATTTTCTTCTGTCCTTCCACACCTTCTTTCCCCCATTGTTCAAGCGTAGGAACAACGACTTTAAGAAGCTGCAGAATAATGGAAGCATTGATGTACGGTGTAATACTCATCGCAAAAACAGAAAATTTGCTCAAGGCACCGCCAGAGAACATATCGAGCAAACCCAAGAGGTTACCGCTGTTAAACAGCTGCTCAATCATGCTTGCGTTAACGCCAGGAACAGGGATATGTGTTCCAGCCCTAAAAACGACGAACATGGCGAGAGTAAAAAGGATTTTCCGCCTGAGTTCTGTTACTTGAGAAAGATTTGCGAGGGCTGATAACACTTTAAATCACCTCTACTTTGCCGCCGGCTGCAATAATTTTTTCTTCAGCAGTTTTGCTGAAGCCCATAGCCTGAACGGTGAGTTTTTTGGTAAGCTCACCATTGCCGAGAATACGGACGCCGTCACGGATATTTTTAACCATGCCGCATTCAATAAGCATTACAGGTTCAACTACTGTGCCGTCTTCAAAGCAATTAAGGCTGCCTACGTTGATTTCAACATAGTCAGAACCGAATCTATTGTAGAAACCGCGTTTCGGGAAACGCAGATACAAAGGTCTTTGACCACCTTCAAAGCCCGGACGTTTTACACCGCCGGAGCGGGATTTCTGTCCTTTTTGGCCTTTGCCGGATGTTTTACCAAGACCGGAACCCAAACCACGGCCAACGCGTACATGTTTGGTTCTGGAACCCGGTGCAGGTGATAATTCATGCAAATTCATCTGTTGCACCTCCTCCATTAAGCTTCAACGACTTCAACCTTCACAAGGTGTCTTACTTTGTGAAGCATACCGCGGATAGCCGGGGTATCGTCTTTTATAGCAGTAGAATTAATTTTTCCTAAGCCCAGAGCTTTTACGGTCATGCGCTGGTCTTGCGGGTAACCGATAAGGCTGCGGGTCAGCGTAACTTTAAGTTGTTGCATCGAGCTTCCTCCTTAGCCAAAAATTTCTTGTACGGTTTTGCCGCGAAGTGCAGCAACCGTTTCAGCACTCTTTAAGGAACGAAGACCTTCAATAGTTGCGCGAACTACGTTATTTGGGTTATTGGAACCCTGGCATTTGGTAAGGATATCACGTACGCCTGCAAGTTCGAGTACGGCACGAACAGGGCCGCCGGCAATAACGCCGGTACCTTCTGCAGCCGGTTTTAAAAATACGCGGCCTGCACCGAACACACCAATGCATTCATGCGGAATGGTTGTACCAACCAAAGCAACGTTAACCATATTCTTTTTAGCGTCTTCTACACCCTTGCGAATAGCTTCGGGAACTTCTGCCGCTTTGCCAAGGCCCATGCCAACATGGCCGTTTTCGTCACCTACCACAACAAGTGCAGAGAAGGAGAAACGGCGTCCGCCTTTAACAACCTTTGCAACACGGTTGATGAACACGACTTTCTCTTTCAAGTCGCTTTCTTCATTTCTGAAATTAGCCACTATTATTCCTCCTTCTTTTAGAATTGCAGTCCAGCTTCACGGGCTGCATCTGCAAGAGCTGCTACACGGCCGGTGTAAAGATAACCACCGCGGTCAAATACTACTTCTTTAATGCCTTTTTCCAATGCTCTTTCGGCAATGGCTTTGCCAATTTCGCGGGCAGCTTCTACGTTGCCGCCGTTGCTGGCTTTTCTATCTTTTTCAACAGTGCTGGCAGAAACAATGGTTTCGCCAGTTTCATCGTTAATAACCTGAGCGTAAATGTTTGCCAGGGAACGGTATACGTTCAAACGCGGTCTTTCAGCAGTGCCGAAAATGTATTGACGGGCACGCAGATGGCGTTTCTGGCGTTTCGCATTTTTATCAACTCTGTTAAGCAAGAGTTTCACTCCCTTCCTTTAGAAATTACTTCTTGCCTTTAGCGCCTGCTTTACCAATCTTACGGCGGATACGTTCACCTTCGTAATGGATGCCTTTGCCTTTATACGGTTCAGGCGGACGCAAAGTGCGGATTTCTGCTGCAACAGCGCCTACTTTTTCTTTATCGGCACCGTTTACTACGATTTTGTTCGGAGCCGGAACCTCAAAGGTAATACCAGCAGGCGGCTCTTTAACTACAGGATGGGAAAAACCAAGGGTAAAGTTAATGTTGTTACCCTGTTTTGCGGCACGGTAACCTACGCCGGTAATTTCCAAAGTTTTGGAAAAGCCCTGGGTTACGCCGATAACCATATTATTAATGAGAGTACGGGACAGACCGTGCATGGAGCGATGTTCTTTGTCGTCGCTCGGACGTTCAACGGTGATAACGCCGTCCTCCATGGTAAGTTTCATTTCTTTGTTGATTTGGCGGGAAAGTTCGCCTTTGGGGCCCTTAACGGTAACAAGGTTGTTTTCGATGGTAACTGTTACGCCAGCGGGCACGGTAATTGGATGCTTACCAATTCTAGACACTTATGAGCACCTCCTATCTTTCAGTATTACCAGACATATGCAAGCACTTCGCCGCCGAGGCCGGCTTTGCGTGCTGCTTTATCAGTCATAAGGCCTTGGGAAGTAGAGATTACTGCAATGCCAAGACCTCCGAGAACTCTGGGCAGTTGGTCTTTCTGAGAATAAACTCTGAGACCAGGTTTGGAAATACGTTTAATGCCGGAAATAACTTTCTCTTTGTTGGCACCATATTTCAGGCTGACGCGGATAACGTTCTGTTTATTATCAGCAATTACTTCAAAATCTTTTATAAAACCTTCGTTCTTTAAAATCTCAGCGATAGCAACTTTGATTTTAGAGCACGGGATTTCAACTTTATCATGATGAACCGAATTTGCGTTACGAATACGGGTAAGCATATCGGCAATCGGGTCAGTCATTACCATACTTTAATACCCTCCTTCCTAAAATGCTGTATTACCAGCTTGCTTTGGTAACTCCCGGAATAGCGCCCTGATAGCTGTATTCACGGAAGCAGATACGGCAGATGCCAAATTTACGCATATAACCATGGGGTCTGCCGCAAATTTTGCAGCGGTTGTAACGGCGTACTTTAAATTTCGGCTCTTTATTCCACTTTTCAATCAAGGCTTTCTTAGCCAAAGTATTCCCTCCTAACTTATGCGCTGAACGGCATTCCGAGGATTCTGAGCAATTCTCTTGCTTCCTCATCAGTCTTAGCGGTCGTAACAATGATGATATCCATTCCGCGTACTTTATCAATCTTATCGTAGTCAATTTCCGGGAAAATCAATTGTTCTTTCAAACCAAGTGCATAGTTGCCACGGCCATCGAATGCAGTCGGGCTAACACCGCGGAAGTCACGTACACGAGGCAGTGCGATGTTCATCAGTTTGTCGAGGAAGTAGTACATGCGGTCGCCGCGCAGAGTAACTTTTGCGCCAATCGGCATGCCCTGACGGAGTTTAAAAGCTGCGATGGATTTTTTTGCTTTGGTGATAACAGGTTTCTGACCGGAGATTGCGGTCAGGTCTGCTACTGCAGATTCCAGAGCTTTGCTGTTGCCAACGGCTTCGCCAACGCCCATATTGATGACAACTTTCTCGATTTTAGGAATTTCCATAACATTTTTATAGTTAAATTTGTCCATCAGGCCTTTAACGGCTTCAGACAAATATTTTTCTTGCAATCTTGTTTTTGCCATTCAAACATTTCCTCCTTTCCCGGATTATTTATCTATTACTTCGCCACATTTTTTGCAGGCTCTTACGAAGCTGCCGGAAACTTCAACTTTTTTAATACGGGTCGGTTTCTGGCAATGCGGGCAAACGAGCATAACTTTTGCGGAAGCCATCGGAGCTTCTTTAACGATAATGCCGCCCTGAGGATTGCTCTGAGTCGGTTTTGTGTGACGTTTTACTTTATTAATGCCTTCAACGACAACTTTGGATTTTTTCGGCAGGGCCATAATAATTTTGCCTTCTTTGCCTTTGTCCTTACCGGACAGTACCAAAACTTTGTCGCCTTTCTTGACGTGCATTTTAGCTGCTGTCATTTCAGGTACACCTCCTTATGTGCGTCATCAAATTTCTTACAGCACTTCAGGTGCCAGAGAAATGATTTTCATAAAGTCTTTTTCACGGAGTTCGCGGGCAACAGGCCCGAAGATGCGGGTTCCGCGCGGAGTTTTGTCGTCTTTGATTACAACTGCCGCATTTTCGTCGAAGCGGATGTAAGAACCATCCGGACGGCGGACACCCTTAGCTGAACGAACAACAACTGCCTTTACAACGTCACCTTTTTTTACAACGCCACCGGGTGATGCATCTTTTACAGCACACACGATTACGTCGCCAATATTAGCATATTTACGGTAGGAACCGCCCAATACGCGGATGCACATAACTTTCTTAGCGCCGGTGTTGTCGCCGACATTAAGAATAGTCTGTTGTTGGATCATGGTTTTACCTCCCTTGCCAATCAATCAATCGGCAGATTTCATTATTTTGCACGCTCTAAAATTTCAATAACACGCCAGCATTTATCTTTGGAAAGCGGACGGGTTTGCATAATTTGGACAGTATCGCCAACATGTGCTTCGTTATTTTCATCGTGAGCTTTAAATTTGATAGTATGTTGAACACCTTTACCGTATACCGGATGTTTTACAAAACGCTCAACAGCAACTACAACAGTTTTCTGCATTTTGTCGCTGACTACTTTACCGATACGGGTAACACGCGTATTTCTTTCAACGGTCACAACTGTTTCCTCCTTCTTCATACTTCAAACACACTCAGGCGTTTAATTCACGCTGGCGCTGAATGGTTTTAATACGGGCAATGGACTTTTTAATTTCGTGAATTTTCATCGGGTTTTCACATTGTCCGGTTGCCATTTGAAAACGCAGGTTGAAGAGTTCTTCTTTTAAACCTGCCAGCTTGTTGTCTAATTCAGCAGCAGACATTTCACGGATTTCTGCGGTTTTCATTAAGCTTCACCACCCTTTTCCTGTGCGGCAGCTTCAGCTTCTTGCTGTGCGCGGGTCACAAATTTAGTCTTAATCGGCAGTTTGTGGCTAGCAAGACGCATAGCTTCTTTAGCGATTTCTTCGGATACGCCGTTCATTTCAAACATTACACGTCCGGGTTTAACAACTGCAACCCAGTATTCCGGGGAGCCTTTACCACTACCCATACGGGTTTCAGCCGGTTTAGCGGTGATAGGTTTGTCAGGGAAAATCTGAATCCATACCTGGCCGCCACGTTTAATGTAACGGGTCATAGCAATACGGGCTGCTTCAATCTGACGGTTGGTGATCCAGGCCGGTTCAAGTGCTACCAGGCCGTAATCGCCATGAGCAATTTTATTGCCGCGCATTGCACGTCCGGTCATACGGCCTCTGTGCTGTTTACGATGTTTAACTCTCTTTGGTAATAACATTAACTTATGCCTCCTTCGCCGGAGCAGCTTTTGCTACTTCTTTACTTTCAGGAAGGACTTCGCCTTTATAAATCCATACTTTTACGCCGATACGGCCGTAGGTAGTATGTGCTTCTGCGGTACCATAATCAATGTCAGCACGCAGAGTGTGCAGAGGAATGCTTCCTTCGCGGTAGCTTTCGCTGCGGGCAATTTCTGCACCGCCAAGACGGCCGCTAACCTGTACTTTAATACCTTTCGCACCCATACGCATGGTACGGCCTACGCACTGTTTCATAGCGCGGCGGAAAGCGATACGGCGTTCGAGCTGAGAAGCGATGTTTTCTGCAACAAGGGTTGCGTCCATATCCGGGGTTTTAACCTCAACGATATTGATGTCGATTACGCTGTCAGTCATTTTCTTCAAATCGTTTTTAAGCAATTCGATGTTGCTGCCCTGACGGCCGATTACCATACCGGGTTTTGCGGTGTGGATGGAGATGCGTGCTCTGTTGGATGCACGTTCGATTTCTACTTTAGAAATACCGGATAAGAACAGTTTATCTTTAATGAATTCACGGATTTTAATATCTTCCAATAAGTATTTTTCATAGTCTCTGTCGGCATACCATTTGGAATCCCAACCTTTAATGATGCCTACGCGCAGACCATGCGGATTAACTTTTTGACCCACTATCGTTTCCCTCCTTCTTCGGGATATTATTTTTCTTTAACTGCTACGGTTACGTGGCTGGAGCGTTTCAAAATTTTAAACGCTTGTCCGCGGGAACGCGGATGAATTCTCTTCATGGTAGGACCCTGATCCACAAAGCAGGTGGATACAACGAGTTCGTCTACATTCATGTCGAAGTTATGCTCTGCATTGGCAACTGCACTGCGCAGTACCTTCTCGATTACCTCAGACCCAACTTTAGGGGTATGTTTGAGGATCGCGAATGCTTCACCCACGGATTTGCCGCGGATAAGGTTAATCACGATGCGCAGTTTGCGCGGCGCGATACGAACATATTTTGCAACAGCTTTTGCTTCCATGCTATCTGCCCCCTTTCCCCTTATTTTAAAGCCGTACTTTTATCGGCATGACCTTTGTAAGTACGGGTGGGAGCAAATTCTCCCAATTTATGGCCAACCATATCTTCGGTAATGAATACAGGCACATGTTTACGGCCGTCATGTACGGCAATAGTATGTCCTAAAAATTCCGGAAGAATAGTGGAGCTGCGAGACCAGGTCTTTACAACTTTTTTATCGTTAGAAGCGTTCATGGCTTCGATCTTCTTCAGAAGACTTTCATGCACATAAGGTCCTTTTTTGATTGATCTGGACACTATTTGGGCCTCCTTTCTTTAACCTGCTAATTATTTCGTTCTGCGTTTTACAATCAGCTTGCTGGAAGCTTTTTTCTGCTTGCGGGTACGAGTACCGAAAGCACATTTGCCCCAAGGAGTAACAGGGCGTTTGCGGCCGACAGGAGAATGGCCTTCGCCACCGCCATGCGGATGGTCGTTCGGGTTCATAACTACGCCGCGGTTTGCAGGACGGATACCGAGCCAACGGTTACGGCCGGCTTTACCAATAGTGATGTTTTCAAAGTCAATATTGCCAACCTGGCCAACAGTAGCACGGCAGTTGATGTGAACTTTGCGGATTTCGCCGGAAGGCAGACGGAGAAGTGCATATTCGCCTTCTTTAGCCATCAGCTGAGCGGAAGAACCGGCACTGCGTGCCATCTGGCCGCCTTTACCGATTTTAAGTTCAACATTGTGTACGGTAGTACCAAGCGGAATATTTTTCAGCGGCAGGCAGTTACCGATTTTGATATCAGCTTCCGGGCCGCTTTCAATCATATCGCCAACTTTTAAATCAAGCGGAGCGATGATGTAGCGTTTTTCACCGTCAACATAGTTTACAAGAGCTATGCGTGCATTGCGGTTAGGATCGTATTCAATGGTTGCAACGCGGGCGGGGATACCGTCTTTAGTGCGTTTGAAATCAATAACACGATACAGTCTTTTAACGCCGCCGCCTTTATGGCGTACGGTCATTTTGCCGGTGTTGTTGCGTCCAGCATGTTTCTGAAGTTTCTCAACAAGAGGACGGTACGGCTTATCTGTCGTAATCTCTTCGAAGGTAGACACTGTAATGAAGCGTCTCGAAGGAGAATACGGATTAAAGCTTTTAATAGCCATTTAATTTTACCTCCTTATTACGTTAAATTACATTCCTTCGAAAATTTGAATCGTATTGCCTTCAGCCAGCTTCACGATAGCTTTCTTATAATCGGAACGTTTGCCAACGTATCTGCCCATGCGTTTAGTTTTGCCAAGTACGCGCACGGTGTTTACTTTTTCAACTTTTACGTTAAAAATTTTCTCTACCGCTTGTCTGATTTCAGTTTTGTTAGCAGTAAGAGGCACTTTGAAAGTATATTTATTATCCTGCATCATCACGGAAGTTTTTTCGGTGATTACAGGGCGGATTAACAAATCGCGAGGATTGGTTGCCATTATGCGAGCACCTCCTCAATTCTGGCAATAGCGTCTTTAGCCAGGAATACTTTATTATTGTTAAGTAAATCGAAGCAATTCAGGCAGCCATTGGAAAGAGCTGTTACCTTCGGCATATTGCGGGAAGAAAGTTCAACATTTTCATTCTCGCCGTTGGTAATGATAAGAGCTTTCTTATCAGCAGCATCAAAAGCAGCAAGCATTGCTACAACATTTTTGGTTTTCGGTGCATCAAATGCAAGACCGTCAACTACAACCATTTCACCAGCAGCAACTTTTGCGCTCAGTGCGCAGCGGATTGCCAGACGGCGTGCCTTACGGGGCATTTTTTTGTCATAGCTGCGGGGCTGCGGGCCAAATACGGTGCCGCCGCCTACCCACAGAGGAGAACGGGTAGAACCGCTGCGTGCACGGCCGGTGCCTTTTTGTTTCCAAGGTTTACGTCCGCCGCCGCGAACAAGGCCGCGGGTTTTGGTAGCAGCAGTGCCCTGGCGCTGGTTAGCGTGCTGCATTACGATTGCTTGATGTACAACAGCTTCGTTAAACTCTACGCCAAAAACTACTTCATTTAATTCTATTTCTTCACCGGTAGGTTGACCGGAAATATTATACACTGATAACTTCGGCATTAGAAGCATCCTCCTTTCTTTCGCTTATGTTCTTATTTCTTATTGGGTTTTACGGTTTCTTTAACTACAACGAAAGAACCGGCAGCTCCCGGAATGGAACCTTTAACCAGAATAAGATTGCGTTCAGCGTCAACTTTAGCTACGGTTAAGCGTTGAACGGTTACTTGAGCATTACCCATACGTCCAGGCAGTTTTTTACCTTTAATTACGCGGCCGCCAGGACCGGAGTACATGGGACCCATGGAGCCAGGTTCACGATGGGATTTGGAACCGTGTTTCATAGGACCACGAGCGAAATTGTGGCGTTTAATAGTACCTGCAAAGCCTTTACCGCGGGAAATACCGGTTGCATCAACCAATTCGCCGGCAGCAAAAATGTCGCAGGAAATTTTATCGCCTACTGCAAATTCAGAAGGAGCAGACAAACGTAATTCTTTGACAAATTTTACAGGAGTAACACCTGCTTTGTCAAAATGGCCCTTCATCGGTTTCGTGGTATGTTTTTCTTTTACTTCGCCGAAGCCAAGCTGAACAGCGTTATAGCCGTCTTTTTCTTCGGTTTTATTTTGAATGACAACGCAGGGGCCGGCTTCAATTACAGTAACCGGAATCAATCTGCCGTCAGCTTCAAAAATCTGAGTCATACCGATTTTTTTACCTAAGATTCCTTTAGCCATTCTCGCACCTCCTCCTTACAGTTTAATCTCGATATCTACGCCGGCAGGAAGATCAAGACGCATTAAAGAATCAACGGTCTTCGCAGTCGGTTCCAGAATGTCTACAAGACGTTTGTGAGTACGCATTTCAAACTGCTCACGGGAATCTTTGTTAACATGAGGGGAACGCAGAATCGTATAGATATTTTTTTCGGTCGGAAGCGGAATCGGGCCGGAAACCTGAGCACCAGTACGTTTCGCAGTTTCCACGATTTTGGCAGCACTCTGGTCAAGTGCTTTGTGGTCATACGCTTTGAGGCGTATTCTGATTTTCTGTGATTTCGACATTAAAACATTTCCTCCTAATCGCCCAGTTTCTAAGAACGGACATACTCCGTGAAAATCTCCCTGTCTAAACAGGCAAGCAACCTCTCACATCATCGCAGGGCCATACAAACAAACATAACAATATGAGGGGCGTATTTTTAGCCCCTCATAACGGGATCTAATTATTAAATGGGATCCTTATAATTATTTTTCTTCGATAGCGGTAACAACACCAGCGCCAACGGTACGGCCGCCTTCGCGGATTGCAAAACGCAGGC